>Ga0364860_10015_pt2 | contig 54671 bp, 36 predicted proteins | sample ExccelAu500001D4_FD_206916 | JGI IMG/M metagenome (GOLD analysis project Ga0364860, IMG submission 206916) | Enriched cells from Trout Bog Lake Hypolimnion, Wisconsin, USA - BchlTB.Aug20.5000.01 .D4 | ecosystem: Environmental > Aquatic > Freshwater > Lake > Hypolimnion/Profundal zone | place: USA...
GCTTAATCTGGATGCAAGATTGTCAACCGACCATTTACCAGGATAAACCGGTGCATTGGTCCTGGCATTGGTCCTGGTGCCGTTCCTGGTCTGATTAAACCTGTTTAAACCGCTTAATCTTGATGCAAGATTGTCAATGAACTATTGTAACTATAAACCGGTGCTTTGGTTCTGTTTTACTTCCGTGTACCTAACCACGTTTGATCAATTTTTTTAAACCGGCTTAACCTGGATGCAAGATTATCAAACGACCATTTACCAGGATAAACCGGTGCATTGGTCCTGGTGCTGTTCCTGGTCTTATAAAACCTGCTCAAACATGATTTTTTAGCCCTTATTTCTACCTGTATTCTACCCGATTTCATAACGTGCTGAATAACAATTACGAACAATCGTTTATATTGAACTTAATTCGTTTTTTTTGTCGTTTTTATTGTCACTATTAAACCCGTTTTTAAACTCTCCGAAAGCCTTTATTTTTTCTTTTTCGGTTTGTTTTCTTAATGGGGCTGGTTTTTGTCCTATTTCTTTGGCGTGTTTGTTCCATTTTCGTATCATTTCCGTTTCTGTTGGTTCTTTGGTTTTAAATCCTCTCCTGGATAGAACGCCCCTTTTCAATTCGTGTAAAATATCATTAATCAGCATGTTTGTAAATTCGTTAATGATAATACTACAATCCAATATTGCTAAACCGTGTTTTTTTGCCGTTTTTGCCAAAGTGTTATTAATTCCGGTTATGTAATCTCTGAAAACGTGTATGTTGGGCTTTAATTCGTTACAATTAATGAAATGCCTTTTTTCTATTATCTCATGTAGGTATAATTTCGTTTGTAGTAAATTTTTCGCTGAATAATTCTTTTTTACTTGATAATAGCAACGTATTGCATTTTTCAAATCCAGTTTGTTTACTTCTATCTTGACTTTAGAATTAAATAAACGTGCATACTTTAAGTTGTTAGGGGCTATATTGGCCCTATTCCCGTCTAAGTAGACAATATGTCCCGCCCTGTATGTTTGGCCTGTGAATGCCGCTAAAACAAGCTTTGCGACGCTTAGTCTCATGTTATTAGTTTGAATATTATTCCTATTATTCAATTTCAGGAATTTACGCGCCTTGATATCGTAAACTAATCCGGTTTGATTTATTAGGATCCCGGATAATTCCGGGATAGGTTTATATCCTTTTATGATTAAATCAAATATGTTTTCTCCCTGGCTGTTTTTATTCATGGTCTGCCTTTTAAAAACCTTTTAAATCAATTTTTAAGCTGTTTAAACGTTTTGGGTTTGTCTGGCCTCTTTTATGTACCTCCAAACGGTTACACGGCTAATTTTAAGTAATTCGGTTATCTCTGAGTAGCTTTTCCCGGATTCATGAAGCTTTAAAGCTCTGTTTTTGATGCTTTCAGGCTGTTTTAAATCAGTCCATTTATCTGATAATTGCCATTTTTCCAAAGTCCTCACGGGGCAACCGTTTAGTAATATGCTAATTTCCTGCAAGTTAAGACCCATTAAATAATATTTTCGGGCTTTATCTTTGTGGTCTGCGGTGTATTTGTTCCGTGTTTTTACTTCTTTTCTTGCTTTCTTTGATTCTCTTTTTGTCATGGTTGGGTATTTTTGAAACTATTAGCGAAAATCTACATTCTGATTAAAGTAAATTCAAATTTTGTTTGGGTATTTTTTAGGGGTGAAAATTGAAACAATATTGAACCATTACCCCCCCTGGAGCTTTTCAAGCTCTTCAAGCTCTGCGATGCCAATAATTAAAGGCTTTTCAATCATTTTCCTATTTTTAAAATTCGGTGTTTGTAATTAAGTACCCTTAAGTTGTGTTTTAACTCCGTTTTATCGTATTTATTGAAACCCACTTTTAAAAAGGTTTAATTATCTACTCATAAAGGGGTTTTTCTTTATTTTAAATCATTCTGTCTATTTTTATCCTGGTTGCCGTTTAGACTGCTCTTTTCTGTTTCAATTTGTTTCAATATTCTCCTAATATGATTAAAGGGCTTTTTTTTTGTTTTCCGTCCCTTTTAAGCCCTCACTGTGTTCGGGCTTCCCTTCGGGACGTATAAGACAAGTGTCCGCACATAATCTTGACACTATATAGGAACATAAAAAGAAATATTTTACACTTTCTTTATTCATGGTTATTCGTGTATTTTTGTAAGTACCTGTATATCTTATTATTGCAAATTGTTTAATATCTAACCTTTGGCCATTAATAACGTATCTGACTGTTTATCAATGCTTAACTATTTTAAAAGCGTATTCAAATACTTTTCTAAATTCCTGTTCTTCAATACTTTGCCTCTTTTTTATGACTGTTTTAAAAGTGTCCCACTCATTTTGTATAAACTCCCTAATTCTTCTGAATTGTTTTTCAGTTAAAAAGCCTTGTTTATGCTTTTCTTTGGCATCGCTCAATACTTTATCCGTTCCGTTCCTTAGTATCTCTTTGCACAAATCAACCCGTACTATGTTTGTCCCTTTTGGCACTGACAATTCACAGTCAAAACCGATGGTTCTCCAATCTCTTAAAAATTGGTCTGTCATTCGTTGCATATTATCAGGGGATAGAAACTTTAACATTGTCATTTTTTCAACACGGTTAAAAACGGTTTCTATTCTTAAAATAAAAGGGTATTCAGGGTTTGTTATTCTTTTTTTCTCAGTCATTTCAAAGTTTTTATCATAGACCTTAAAAACCTTTCGCATCTCTCTGTAAAAATAGGTAGTCTTTAACCTCTCGTTTTTGTACTTCGGGTTAACAAAGAATTCCCGTTTAGCTTCAAGAATACCAATAGTTTGAATTTTATCTAAATACTTTCTGCAATCCTTTGATAAATAAAGGTTCATTCCAATTTCATAACCGTAAACGTTTAATTCATCCATTTTTAAACCCGTTTCTGTCCCTATGGATTCGGCTGTTTTACTAACCTCATTCATATTGAATAGATTACTATTGTCATACCTTCCCGTTTTCAGTAAGTTATAATATTTGTGAAAGCTCACCATAAGTTTCATATGATGGTTTGATTCAATCCGAATATAAAATTTATCTAATCTGTTCTTTGTGTTCATGTTATCATAGTATATTTTCCCGGCTTTACTGTTGGTTTGTAGATTGTTGTTTTTAACTATCTGTTTTATTTCTTGGTCTGTTAAACCTTTTTGAGTTAAGGTTATAAGGTCTATCATAATTCTAAACGAGCTTGTAATTCAATTGCTTCGCGCCTGGTCGGTGTTTGATATACCAAGAGACAAAAATCAAATAGAGCATTTTGCAGATTAATATTTTTATACATACGCTGAAATATTTTTTTGGCCTCAGTCGTATTATATCCAGTATCCAGGTAGCATATAAAATCATTTAATTGATCAATATTTAAAATTCTCTTATTTTGTAATATTGCCAGCCCTTTAATTTTTTCGTCCAGACAAATTTTATAAACTCTACCCAATACATATTTATTTGGGTTGTGTATCCTAATTGTTGTAAATGCTTTATTTTCAAGCTTATTATTCCAATTGTATGAAAATTTTATCTCTCCTAATTCCATGCCCTTTTGAATTTAGTTTTAATATTTTCGACAATTCCGAATTAACATTTCTTTCCGAATGCTTGCTTTTAGATTAAATTCAATACTTTTGTAATGAAAGTTTTAACCCGTACCATGAGTTAATAATTTTTCAAGGTCAAGGAAAAGCCCCGAAAGGGGCTTTTCTGATTTTACACTGATCCGCTTTTTATTAAATCCTCTAAATGTGAGCGCTTTACATAACTTTTAGAGTATTTTTGTTTGTTCACTCTTACAACTTCAAAAACTCCATTATTCATATAACGCTCAAAGGTGGTTCGCCCAATTTTAAGCATCTCACAAACTTCGCGGGGGGTTAATAGTTCCTTTTGCTCTTTTCCTGTGAGTGCTCTTACCTGGTCGCTAATATCCTTTAAAAGTGCTTTTTGTTCGTTCCACTCATTTAGTGGTACTGTTAAAATGGCAATTTGCTGATTCTCCATCGTTTATCTTTTTAGATAAAATAATTCGATTCCTGTAAGTCATCTACCCATTTTTTTAACTCCTCATGGGTGAGAAATTTACTCATATAAACCTCGAAAACGGCTCTATATCTAAGCATATGTTTCATTGCTGCCTCATATAATTCTCTCTTTTCCTGGTCCGTTGCACCCTTGTCAATGGTCGTTTTTAATTCCCTAATCATTTCGTGGGTCTTTTTGAAATACTCATCCAATTTTGCTTTGTTGGATTCTCTTTGCTCCTGTTCTTGGCTTAGTTCACTCATAATATTATCTTTAAATAGTTTTTAAACAGCGTTTAATTCTATATCTCTAACCCTCTTTTTTGTTGCTCATAGGTTGGAATAATTGCTTCTAGCAGGTCAAGCGCACATATAATATGCATCGACACATCTGCCCCATAATTCGAATATTGATAATTTCTGACTAATTCAATAATGCCGGCCTGAAGGCATGTTAATTGGTCTACATCAATCAATTCATATTCTATTAAAACGCGATTCTTTTCTTTGTCAAAACGTACCATGATTAAAATTTTAAATATTTGTAATTCCTTTTTTTGTATTTAACTTTGGCGTGCCGGTGCGAAGGTCACAACGCACCGCACACGTTAAAAAATGAAAGTTTAATTCTACGATGTACCATTATCGTATTTTATTAAATCGGTTACCGTGTCTTCATGTCCACGTTAGCCGGTTTTTTTTTGTGCCTATTTACATGTAAGCTTTTATACGATGATAATCAAGCGAATAAACACCATTAATAAGTACTAACCCGTCAATATCATCCGGCATCCTGAAACTACCACAGGCGGCCTTGTAAGACACTAAAGCAGATTCAAGGGTTATTAAAGCATTGGCAACCCTTATTTGAGTTGGGGTATCTGCATAAATAGAATACTTCGTATTTATTTGGGCTTCATAATCGGAAACCATATCGACTTTACTTGTTTCCGTGGTGAAGGTCAAAAAATTGAATAATTCAATATCATCCTGATTCAAAGGATTGATTAATGTTGAAACGTCCGAAATTATTGAAGGATCAACAGCGATCAAACTAAGTGCTACATCCGGGCTCATTGCAAAACCATGCGCGTTTAAGTTTGTTGAAGGGTTATTCAGGACGCTTTTTTTGATCTGATTTGAAATGTCAGCCACACTGTCAAAATCATTTTGCCTATTATATAAATTTGGCGTGCTTTGTTGAATATGTGCGGAAGTAAACGCCATTAAATCAGCATATGACGTTGTCATGTTTACGCTGTTTAATTTGTTGTACAGGCCTTGAATTGCTGTACATACAATTGGTAAACGGGCGATACCTTTGTTAATCGCTACCGTGTTTTGATAAATCAATACATTTGCCATGATTTTAATTATTGAGGTTAAAAAATATTTCCTTTTATTTAGATATCTGTTTGCAATGCCTGGCTTAATGCGTTTAATGCATCCGCTTTTTTCTCCTTATATTTTGTTAATACATTGGCGGTAGCCTTTAGTATTTCCGGTTGCTTTGTGCTGATCACATGACCGTTAATTACCTGGCTTATGGTTGTAGGGCTTAAACCTGTCAGCGCGGCTATTTCCCTCATGGCTCCATGTGGTAGTCTTTTTTTTAATCCAATAGTTTCTGCATCCATAATTTTAATGTTTTAGTGATACTGCAAACATACAATAAATGTATGAATAAATCTAGTCATACATTTAGTTTATTTTTATTTATTTTCTGATTATTCCTAACAAATAGTAAATCAGGTTTTTAGCCTGGCAAATTGCTGTAATTAATTGGGGAATATTAGTCTTTTATGCTTAATTCTGCAAAATAAGGTCTAATTTTAGTATCAATATTCATAAAAAAAGTACTATATTTTTCAATTAATGTACCATATTTTTTTGAACCTCTAAAAATCCAATTCAATTTATTGAAGCTTGAATAAAAAACTAATTTGTTTATAATTTCGATCGATCTATGAATATTGTATTGGCAATTATTATTTTCCAGAAATATCCTTAAATTTTCTTGCGTCATTGGGGAAAACCAACTAAAAACGCTTATTCCTTTAGATTGATTTTCTTTTAATGAATATGGCTCAATAAAAAATTTATCAATACCTAATCCCATTTTGTTTTTATCCTTTCTGAAAAGATTTACCTTTCCTTTTCCTATTTGTTTTCCGTCAACCATTAAATCTGTGCTTTCTATATCTAAATCAAAAATGTAAATTTCCTGATAATAATTATATACGGCTGCAAATAGGGTAGTATCAAAAACATCAAATTCATGAATAAGCAAAGAGGCAATATTTATAATAGTGGCCTCCTCGTTTTTTAAGATCTCCGAATCTTCCTTATTTTCGGGGTTTACAATCTCTGCAAAATCATTTTCAGTATAATATTCGCTAAAAGCCTTTGATTTGACTTTTGTATTTTGCCTGATAGCAGTTATTAAGGCATAAATACTGAAATATCGATCACCATTAATTATATATGGTTTTAGATTAGTGTTTAAGAAATGCCTAACGGATATTTTTCCCATTTTATTAAATTGTTATAAAGTTCAAAAATCAATATTTAACGATTGAATGAAACGTTTTTTAATTCATTTATTACGGTCATATCCATTACTTTACCATAAATCTGAGTTGTGGCTAAATTCTTATGTCCTAACAGTTTTTGGACTGTTGTAATACTTACACCTTTATATAATAAGTAGGTTGCCTGTGTATGTCTGGCGGTGTGAAATGTGATTTTTTTGTTTATTTTAGCCTCTTTTGCTATTTCCTTTAAATGAAGATTTACAATAGTATTAGTTTGATATTTAAAAACGGTAACTGCCTTACTTACATATTTGTAAAATATGTCTAAGGCTTTCGAATAGAAAGGTAAATAAAGAGGAATTCTAATAGGATCCGAAGTTTTAAGCATGTCAAGAATTAACCATTCTTTACCGTCTTCTATTATTAAATTAGTCGGCTTCAATGCTGATATGTCGCTAAATCTCAAACCTGTATAACATGAAAACAAATATTTATCTAAGGTTAATTGATAAATTTCATTATCTTTAGTTAATCTCAAATTTTCCACGTTTTCAAGTTCTTCAGGTGTTAAATAATCTCTTTTAGTTTTTATTCCATGAATTTTGAATTTCCTAAAAGGATATTTATTTTGATTTATGTGCTCTTTGTCAATTGCCAGATTAATATATCTTCTTACAATACCCAAATTTTTAGATATTGTATTCTGATGTAAATTTTTTTCTCTTAAAAACATATCAAAATCTTTAAGGAATTCAAAATTAACGTCTTCAAAATTGATGCTTTTTTTAAATGCCTCTAAATATTTAATCAATGTTTGGTGTCCGTCTTTTGTCGATTTTCTTAGATTCCCGCTGTCTTTTTCTTTTTTACAAAACTCTAAAAATGACGGGTTTAAATTTCCTTTTATAAACTCTGAAAGGTAATCTAATGTAAAAGGTTTTTCACTTTGTCGTCTTAACATTTCCGCATTTTCCAAACTATCCGCAAAATCTTTGATTCGCTTATTTAGTGTGATTTGGTTTGGATGGTTTTTGATATTCCGGTGCTTAGTGTCCCACTGTTCAGGGGAAATATAAATATTTGTTGAAAAATATTTCTTTTTCCCTTTCATGTAAGCTTCAATTTGGATTAAAGCCGTACCATTCCCCAATAATTGATTTTTACGGTTAAAAACCGTATTAAATAAAACTTTGTCCATGATGTAATAATTTTAAAAGGTCACAACAAAGCTACAACAAAAAAAAGCAAAATGAAAATTGGGTAGAATGGAAGTAGAAAAAGCCTGGTTAACTGCAAATAAATAAATTTTGTTTTAATCTATCTAAATACCTATATTACAATTAAATACATAAACATTAAAAAATATATTTAACCTTAGATTACTTCTATTTAAGTCTTTCTGAAACATATTAATTCTTAATAATTCCGTGATAGTCTGTCGAGACGCACAGTTGTGAGTCTATACTGCTGTAGGTCTCTACAGGCCAAATACAACATTTAATCTGGAGTATTCCATATCGATTTCATCTCAAATAGCTCCATATGATTAATATGGGGGCCATACTTTTCCGAATTAAACCACAGTCCGTCATCATTCCTGCCCTTTCGTAAGCTCTTGACAATGTAGCGCATTCCTTTATTGACAAATATTTCGGCTACAGACTTGTCGATGAGAATCTCGAGCGTATTGTCGCCTATGTCAATATCTTCAGGAGACAGATTTAAAAATTCTTCTCCGCGGTAACAAAGCCGTAATGAATTACCTTTATCCAACGTGAAGTTAAGTTTTAGATGAATCGGACCAGGCTTAATCTTGGCGAGTTCCTCATTGACTTGTTTTGCTGTTACAGACTTCCATTCGTAATCCTTTTTATGCAATTGGGTGATTTCTTTAACCGGATTTGCAACAAGCCGAATGCCATTTGGGGTAGTCTTTAACGAAAATTCTGTCGGGAATAACATCATTTGGGTAAAAGGCATACCGGGATGTTCAATTCTTCCCCACGCCATTTGAACTCGCCTGTTATCAGGCATGTTTGCAAAGGATTGTGCCGCATACAGCAGATCACCCTGATCCTCCTTTCCTTCATCACAATAGCGCAGTCTTTCCGATTCGGGGGTGAATTTCTTTCCGTCAAAACTTCCTGTAAAATATTCGGCGGAACCTCCGTGCAAGACCCATTTTTTGTTTTGTTCATTTCCATCAACAGCGAGCTCAAAAAAGTCGGGGCATTCCCAAAGTCCTTTGAAATGGCTCTGTTTTTCCCATTTCTTCATATCCACAGAATTATAAAACGACAATCCATCCTTCTCGAGCAGCACCATGATCCAGTGCTTCGATAGTTCATGCCAGAAAACATGAGGGTCGCGGGTATCAGTAGTTTGCATCTCCCAATTGCTGTCGATCACCGGATTTCCGGCAAACCGATTAAAAGTGGCACCATTATCGGTTGAGTAGGCGATGCATTGAACCTGTTTGCCCGAAACCCGGTCAAATGCCGTATAATAGAGAACCAGGGCATTTTCCCCCCAGCCTCCGTCATTATTCCTGTCAATAACTGCGGATCCTGACCATGGCGACCCCAGACTGTCCAGCTTCAGGGCTGCGGGCAACTCCTTCCAATGGAGCAAATCTTTGCTGACCGCATGTCCCCAATACATAAACCCGGTATTCCAGGAGAGGCCGAACGGGAAAGCCTGCCAAAAGAGGTGATATTGATTATTGTAAAATACAGGTCCGTTCACATCGTTACTCCACCCTCGTTTTACCGTAAAATGGTACTGTGGTCGGTTGCTCTCTTTGTATAAACTGTCAGATCCATTGATCTGATCATCCTGATAAATACGGTTTAAAGATTTTGCGGAAGCAGTAGAAGACAGGTAAATTATCTTTCCCTTAAATTCGGTCACATCGATGTAAATCCAGTAATTGACAGAGTCTTCAGCCAGCTGCACCGGGAACTCCCGTGCAATTCTGCCATTCACTTTAATATCCATCAATTTCATTCTTGCCCGGTAACCAACAGGAACGTTGAGGTATGGCTTAGTGATCTTCAGCTTTAAATCGTTCGAGAAAACGGATAAAGAGGGAAAAAGAAGAAAAGCGATCAACCCAAAGGATAACTTTAACATCCTCTTTTTAAACAAGGGATTAATCAGCCATATGTTCAGAATATTCATAATTTTCAGATTATAAATTATTTAATTTAGCATTCTATAATCCATGCAGATATAACAAGAGCTTTTAGGCAGTTTTCAAAAGTTTTACCAAAAAATAAATAAGTATGAAATGGAATAGTAAAAGTAAACCAATATTTCGATCATTTATACTGATTGTCCTATTTATCCTGATTGATTCGTGTCTGCAACCCGCCGGGAAAGTCCCTTTGGCAGTTGCAACAAATATACAGGTTGAGGAACAGGATATCCTGCAGATTCAGCAGGGATATAAAGATGGAAAGTTTACGGTTAAAGTGCTTGTTCAGGCGTATCTGGAAAGGATTGAGGCGATCGATAAAAACGGTCCCGGGCTTAACTCAATTATTTGCATAAACCCTGATGCGATACGAATTGCAGAGGAGCTGGACAAGGAGTTGGCTGCGGGTAAAAATCACGGTCCGATGTTTGGAATTCCGGTGATACTGAAAGATAACATTGATACTCACGATAAAATGCCTACCACGGCAGGTTCGAGGGCATTAAAGAATTCGCATCCGTTGAAGGACAGTTTTATTGCCAGGCGGCTCAGGGAAGCGGGGGCGGTAATCCTTGGTAAGGCAAATTTAAGCGAATGGGCCAATTTCCGGGGGCAGCTTTCGACAAGCGGCTGGAGCGGGGTGGGGGGCCAAACCAAAAACCCGTATGATTTAAGCCGTAATCCTTGCGGTTCCAGCTCCGGCTCCGCAGTGGCCGTTGCTGCTAACCTGACCATGGTCGCCATTGGAACTGAGACAAACGGCTCAATCGTGTGTCCCTCCCAAACCAATGACATTGTGGGAATTAAACCTACAGTCGGCCTGGTAAGCCGGTCAGGGGTAATCCCGATCTCGTTTACACAGGATACTCCCGGCCCCATGGGCAGGACAGTTCGGGATGCCGCCATATGTCTCGGGGCGATTGTAGGAGTTGATTCGGCAGACGAAAAAACGCTGGCTAGCAAGGGAAAGTTTTATACCGACTATACCCGGTTCCTGCATAAGGATGGGTTAAAGGGAAAACGAATTGGTCTGGACAAATCGGCGCTGGGGATTAATTATAAGGTAGATACGCTGTTTAACAATGCCGTTGCTTTTTTGAAGGCTCAGGGTGCGACTATTGTTCCAATCGGTCCTATTGATGACAAGAAAGTTGAGGGATATTCCACGGAGATTATGTTTTATGAGTATAAAGATGGGTTGAATAAGTATTTCCGTTCGTTGGGTCCCAATGCGCCGGTAAAAAACGTGGGAGAACTGATCGCTTTTAATATATCTGACTCCGTGGAATTAAGATACTTCAATCAGAAGTTCCTGGAGCTGGCTCAGCTCAAAGAGGATTTATCCTCGGAGAAATACAAGGAGGTGCTGGCTAAAATGTTACGTGGAAGCCGCGAGGAGGGGATCGATCGTGTGATGAATGCCGGTGATCTCGATGCAATCATTGCTCCCACGGGGGGGCCGGCATGGAAAACAGATCTGATCAATGGGGACAGCTTTCAGATAGGCACTTCTTCGGCTGCCGCACAGGCGGGATATCCAAACATTACCGTACCCATGGGATTTGTTGATGAATTGCCCGTTGGGATCTCCTTTTTTGGAAGGGCCTGGAGCGAACCTATTTTGATTGAGATGGCTTACGCCTACGAAAACGCCAACAACTACCGGGTGGCACCGAAGTTTCACCGTTCAAATTAAATCCTTCTGCTTTCTGATGAGATAGAAAACTCCCTTTTGTTTGCAGCGCAGGGAAGTGGCTTATCGTTTACGGTATTTATGGATTAATATAACCTGAAGACTGGGTGGATATTTGATGGAGTTGCAAACTCAAGACCATAATCCCCTCGTTTTAAACGACGGGGATCGTCTCAAAGTGGGTAAAAAATTAACCACAAGGTGCACAAGGATTTCCACCAGGTTCCCAAAGCACTGAAAGGATTGCATCTGGCTTCGTGGTCATTTGTGCCTTCCTGGTGCACTTTGTGGTTGTATATGAGATTGAACAACCTTAAACAGGGAATCGTTTTAATCGACATTAAACCTCAAATATATTTTTTACAAAATTCGGTTCATTTAAATCCAATTCTTTACGTCTTTTGGGTCATCATTTACGTCTTGATGATAAATGCTTTAAAACGCAGAAATGGGGAAAGCTAATGGCCATAGCACATTGAAAGAGCTCGGGGAGGTAATAACCGAATTTCAGGATCAACTTTTCAGGTTCGCTTTTTTTCGGACAGGGAGTTTTGCTGATTCGCAGGATATTGTTCAGGAGGTATTTATCAAATTTTATCAGGAGAACAGTCATTTAAGCTCCGTTAAAAACATTAAGTTCTATCTGTTCAAAAGTATTTCGAATGCATGTGTCGATTATCATCGGAAAAATAAAAAATTAAAGTTTGAGGTTCTTGACAAACGCATTCAAACTTCTGATTTGCAGGAGGCAGATGCCCTGCAAAATTTAATCCACAGAGAGGAATATAGCCGGATTGAAGAACTTTTAAACGATTTACCCCACGAACAGTCAGAAGCAATCTGCTTAAGAATCCTGGACAATCTCAGCTTTGCTGAAATTGCCGCAATCCTGGAGGTTCCTGTTACCACCGTTAAATCGCGGTTTAAATATGGCATTGACAAGTTGAGAACAAAAATCGTAAATTCAAAGGAGGCAAGTTATGGACTGTAATGAATGTAAATTGGAAATGGTAAATCTGTTCGATAAGGATATCGATCATAAATCACGGACTGGCTTACTGGAACATATTCAGCATTGTCCCGATTGCGCCAATGAATACCGTGAAATAGAGAAAGTCTTGTCAAGCCTGAAACCCAAAACTCAGCTCAACGCCCCAATTTTGCTTAAGCAGAACATTATTAATCAATTAAGTAAAATGGAAGAGATGAAAAATAGCACATCACGAACGATCGGGATTAGTTCAAAAGTCAGGAAAATCATAAGTATTGCGGCAATATTGGCTGTCGTGCTGATTGTTACACCGTTTGTAGTTAAAAACGATGCTTTGATGAATAGTACCGCCAAAGCAGCCGACATTTTCATAACAAGCTCCATTGATGCGACCCATAGGATCAAAAGCATGATCCTCAAACTGAAGGTGAGAACTATTTCGGACGACAGTTTTGCACTTGTGGGTACGGAGTATCCCATGGTGGATCATACGATCTGGAAATCGTTTGAAAATCCGGTGCAATGGAGGGTAGACAAAGGAGAACGGGTTGCTGCTTTTGACGGCAAATTCCAATATCTCTGGTTGCCTAAAACTGAAGAAGCGATAAAAGCAGGAGCTGAAATCAACTTTACCGAGTGGCTTCAAATATTGCTTGATCCGGCAAATATCCTTTCCAAAGAACAAAAATCGACCAAAGAGAAGGGGTCAAAACTAACGATAAATGAAAAGAATGGGCTGTTAAATCTGACCATCACTTCAAAAGCAAGGGGTAATTTCATCAATGATTATTGTAAGAATAAGTCAATTGACGAATCAGACAACCGTCGTGAGTATACTTTTGATAATGCCACCAAACTTCTAAAAGGGTTGAAAATCTATATTCTTGACGGGAAAAAGGAGACCTTAATTGTGGAAATAACATCGATCGATTACGACCTTAAACTGGATCCTTCAAACTTTGTAATCAATTTACCCGCAGGAGTTGAATGGAAAGAGTATACCCAAAACTATACCAGTGAAACATTCAGGAACATTACCAGCCGGCGGGTTGCAGAGTTGTTTTTCGGAGGAATGGCCCGGGAAGACTGGAAACTGGTTGGGGAGGCTTGTGATTTTTTTAGTAGTGCATCCGAAAAAGCCAACAGTGTTAAGGAGCAATTTGGCGGGCTAAAAGTGATTAAGATAGGTACGGCCTTTAAATCAGGATTATACCCCGGTGAATTTGTACCCTACGAGATCAGGCTGAAAACCGGCGAACTTGTGAAGCACAACCTGGCTGTCCGAAACGATAATCCCAATAAAACCTGGATCGTTGATGGCGGGTATTAAATCAGTCGAACTATCGGTTTTCTAATATTCTACCCTTCGCTTGCTCTGTATGCAACGAAGGGTAGGTTTTTTGTGGATGCAATTAATTCTTTATGAATCTAAACATTTTTACCGAATGGGGTGGAAGTTTAAGGTATAAAGGGTTTTTATCCGGTTTCACCTCCCTATGCTCCCACAAATCACGCACTTTGTAGGCTTCGAGCTTGTAAGGATCAGAGGACCAGTAATCTTCTGTAGCTTTCAAAAGAACATTAAAATCGACCTGTACCGTTTTCTCCTCATCACTTCGGTTCAAAAGGCAGGCTGCCTTTTCATTATTTGCCAGCTTTTTTATCCAGATCTGGTAATTCCCGTTATCCCGGAAGCAAAAGCCCTGTTTGCCGAGCGTATCCTGGTCAAGGGCAATAATTTCGCTGTTGGTAAGGATCTCTTTGGTTTCGGCAGACATGTTTCCTAAATCATTTCCGGCAATTAAAGGTGCGGCGAGCATACACCACAGAGAAAAATGGGTTTTATATTCCTCGGTGGTCATCCCGCCGTTGCCTACCTCGAGCATATCCGGATCGTTCCAGTGTCCCGGACCTGCGTATTTTGCCAACTCTTTTTCCTTGTCCAAAATGGCTATCATGGCATCCCAGCGGTCAACAATATCCCCGGTTGAACGCCATAAATGTCCGACGTCCTTTGCCCATTCCCAGGGTTTTGCCGTACCCCATTCACATAAGCTGAAAACGATTGGCCGGCCGGCTGCATGAAGGGCGTCGCGCATATTGGCGTAGGATGAGCGGGCATCCTGAGTTGTTGCGAAGCACCAGTCGTATTTCAGGTAGTCAACTCCCCAACGGGCATAGGAGCGGGCATCCTGGTATTCATGTCCTAATCCTCCCGGACGTTCCTGGCAGGTTTTTGATCCTGCACACGAATAGATCCCGAATTTCAATCCTTTTGAATGGATATAATCTGCCAGGCTCTTCATTCCATTCGGGAACCGGTCTTTATCAACCACGATCTCCCCGTTTTCATCCCGTGATACCTGCCAGCAGTCGTCAATAACCACATACTCATACCCAGCTTTCTGCATGCCGCTTGCGACCATCTCGTCGGCCATTTGCCTGATGAGCTTTTCACTCACATTACAGGCAAATTTGTTCCAGCTATTCCATCCCATGGGAGGGGTTTTTGCCAACTGGTCAAATTTCTGGGCAGAAATACTTAGGACGGTAAATACCAATAAAATCGATAAAATTTTCCTTTTCATTTTTGGATATATTTGTTATAAACACATTGAAATCCATTGGGTAACCGGGATACAAAGCTAAGGCTTTTCCTCAGAATCAAAAGGTAATACCAGAAACAAATTTGGTACTATTTTTATAACCCTTTAATTACAATAACTTGTCCAGGAAAGGTGCTGATATCATATTCGTAATACTTTTTTAATTTTGGTAGTTCGAGGTTTATGCCTCCCTGGATAATTGGTTTTCCCGGAAATATTGGATTCAGTAGTAAATTGGTGTTTATCCCCCTGGCAATTTCTGATCCCGGGATTAAAAGTTCCTGCTCCGACCGGATACGGCAAAGTCCGCCAATTGAAGATTTGAGGCGTGCTGTTCTGATCTTCGAGTTTTCCCAGACGATATCCACCTCGAAGCCACCCCTGGCCCTGAGTCCTTTTACAGACCCTGTGGCTAATCCTGAAGGGAGAGCAGGCAATAGATGAATGGCGCCTGATTGTGACTGGAGTAACATTTCAGCTATTCCGGCTGTCGCGCCAAAATTCCCGTCTATCTGAAAGGGCGGGTGGGCATCGAGCAGAGTGCGGTATAAACCTCCTCCACCCGTGTAATTCACACTCATCCGGGCTGGTACAGGGACGAAAATGTTCTTGACAATTTTGAAAGCGTGGTCGCCGTCGAGCATCCGGGCCCACATATTGGTTTTCCATCCCATTGACCAGCCGGTTGCCTCGTCGCCACGTTGAATCAGTGAATTGAGCGCTGCCGTGTAAAGTTCAGGGGTGTCCCAAATATTGATCTGGTTGCCGGGATGAAGCGCGTAAAGATGTGACATGTGGCGGTGGTGGACCTCTGTCTCCGCAAAATCGTCGGACCACTCCATCAAAACGCCGCTTTTATTAATGCTGAATGGTTTAATTTTGGGGATAATCGAATCGAGTCCGGCGCTGAATTCTGGATCAATATTGAGGGTTCGGGCGGCATCGCGAACCCGGGTGATTATTTCACGAGAAATCGCTAAATCCATCGCCGTTCCGGATGAGATGGCGCCGGGTTTACCATCGATCAGGTATTTGTTTTCCGGAGAAAATCCGAAAGCAGTTTCCCAATAACCCTGCTTATTTTTAACCAGCATTCCGAGGACAAATTGGGCAGCACCTTTAAGAATTGGGTATTGTCTTCGAAGGAACTCCTTGTCACCCGAAAAAAGGTAGTGTTCGTAAAGGTTGCTGCATAACCAGGCACCGCCCATATCCCAGTTTGCCCAGACCGGATCGCCCTGTCCAAAATTACCGACCGGCGCTGTTTGTCCCCAGATATCGGCATTGTGATGACAAACCCACCCGTCGAGGTTGTAATTAGTGCGTGCGGTTACTTTCCCGTTTTGAGACAGATCTTCAATAAATGAAAATAGTGGTTGGGTCGTTTCTTCAAGATTGCATGATTCGGCAGGCCAGTAATTCATTTGAGTATTGATATTCACGGTATAGTTGGAACTCCACGGAGGACGAAGCTCATTCGACCACAAACCCTGCAAATTGGCTGGCTGTCCACCCTGACGCGAAGAGGAAATCAGAAGGTATCTTCCATACGAAAACAGGAGGCTAACCATCGAAGGATCGGGATTGGCACGAAAATTTGCAAGACGGCTGTCCGTGGGCAGAGTCGTGTCGCCCCTGGGATTAAGACTGAGTGAAACTTTATTGAAAATATGCTGGTAATCTTTAATATGACGGTTTCGTAAAGTGTCATAATTTGATTTTTTTGCTAAGGAAAGGATCTCTTTCACCTGATCAACTGGTTCCAAACCATCAAGTCCCGGGGACTTAAATCGACCATTATAACTGGTCGCGGCAGCCAGCAAAAGCACCACTTCATCCGCACCTGTTACCTTTACATGCTCATTTTCAATAGAAACAGTACCACCTTTGTTTCCAACACTCAGCCAAACTTCTGCCTCAGTCCCTTCGCCTCCCCAATTATCATAGAGAACCGCTTTGTCCATAGGGAAATTCCGGTAACTTGGTTCAACGTGTTTAGGCGCTTTACATCGCATCTTCAGGATCTGGTTGTCTGATCTGATTTTAAACTTCACCTGGCTCTTAAGTGATGCTGTAAACGAAACAGCCCCTTTTTGGTCTGCAGATAGTTTAATCACCATCACTTTATCCGGATTACTGGTGAATATTTCGCGGTTGTAATTTATTCCGTTCACCGAATAGCCCACGTGCGTCAGGCTTTTGGACAGATCCAAATCACGGTAATAGTGGTTTGCCTGAGCTGTATCGGTAAAAGTCAGTTGCAATTCCCCCAGAGGCTGGAAGGATTGGGTAAATGGCCCCTGCATTTTTTTGCTAAGATTTTCGGCTTCAGTATATTTTTGTTGACTCATCAGTTCCTTTACCCGCGGAAAAATGGCCGCGGCTTCAGGATTATTCCAATCCTTTGGGGCACCTGACCAGAACGTGCAATGATTCAGCGTGATAATCTCTTTATTGGTCCGTCCGTAAATCATCGCTCCCAGAAAACCATTTCCGATGGGCAGTCCTTCTATCCAATCGTTTGCAGGAGTATCGTACCAAAGTTTTAAGGAAGGATTCGCCTGTTGGGAAAATGAAGTTTCCGGCAGAAAAAGGAATAGAATGCAGATTTTTAAAATGTTGTTTATCATGGGGATATTTAATTGATGTAATTTTCTACCGATTGAAAATATTAAGGATTACCGGTCCGAGTAACCCGGAAACCAGGGAGCCTGGATATCGCGTAGGAATAGTGGTATAATGGTTGGCCAGGGTATTGTATACCAGGATTTCAATCCGGTTCTCTCCAGCGGTGGTTAACCCCGAAATATCGAATTTCCAGGGAGGGGTGAGCTTGATTCCGGCACTCTTGCCATTTACCAAAACTTCGGCAGTTGAGATTACCTCTCCCAGGTCGAGTTCCAGCCGATTTTTAACGTCTGAAGCCTCAATAATTATCTTTTTCCGGTACCATACACCGCCTGAATAAGCTTTTAGACCCTGTATTTTTGACCAGTCCCCGGCAACAATGCTCCCTTTCCCGCAATTCTGACGAATAAATTGTGGAAGTGCAGCACCTTCTTTGTAACCCGGTTGATACTCAATTTTTAATACCACTTGTGCCTTATTTGTTTTGATTTGGCTGAGTTCAACCTTGTAGGAAGTCAAACCATCGGTTTGTTTAGATCCTGGAATAGGTTTAACGTCCAGACCATCGATCCAAACCATCACCTTCCCATAAGCCTCAAAGGTGAATGAGGTTAATCCGGGTGCTGAGTCGAAGGCAAATAACCCTGACCTGGCTTTGTTTGAAGGAGAGCAATCGAAAGGGAGCAATCCATAATCTTTATACCAACACATGGAGATGGGTTGTTTACCGGGTTTTGGAATACCGGATTTTCGGAATGCGAGATAGGTTTCGCAGGCTTTGTCATAAACCGCCAGAACCAGATTGGCCCCTTTATTTAATTGGATTGTTTTGGATTTTGGGTCCACCCTTGAATGGTTAATGTATAAATTCGAAGGTTTATCTTTTCCAGTCAGGAAGTCGTAATTCCCTTTATCAGTAGCAATTACGGATGTACTTAAGATGTAGTAATTGCCTGTTTCTTCAGGGATGTGAATTTTGGACATCTTCTCTTCCGTCAGTGCGCCTAGGCGGATAAAATCATCGTATATTTGTCCTTTTAACCCGTGATATCCCTGATGTCCGGGATCGCCTTCCACCCCATGCTGCCACGAAAAACAGTATTCTTCCCATTGGTATTTGATTCCGTTAATTAAAGTCTCTTCTCCGGGTTGTTGTGGTGCGAGTTTTGCCAGTTCAGCTTCGGATGGAAGAGCAGGCAGTGCCCCGAGTTTTAGGAATTTTGGACCGAATCCGCAGGTTATGATTTTCCAGTTTTCATCCAATGATAGTTTTCCCCCATTATAGTCGACATTTTCACTAAAATAGGGCTGGCGCACTTGTGCGCCGATAAATCCGGCAAAGGCCGGGAATTCATAATCGGCCCACTTGTTGTTGAGTGCAGGCTTAAGTTCAGATTCCCAATCACCGGTAAATGTCAACTTTTTTACCAGCTGCATCTTAAAGTCAGGCTGGGCAATAATATCTGTCCGGGAATTTCCATCCGGGCTGAATACAATAAGTTGAATCTCTTTGTCTGTGAGGGGCAACTCCAGTTCTGTTCCGTCAGCCACAGGTTTTGCAAAGGCGGCAAGAGAGGTTATCTGCCCATTCCAGGGATTCCAGAGCTCAACGGAACCTTTGGCCCTAAAGAAGCATTTGGTTCCGCGGGGATAGTTATAAAGTGCAAAGATATCCCTCTTCCCTACCCGTCGGTGCATATTGTAGGTCGGCTGAGCAACCGGAGATAACACTTTAAAGTGAGGACTATACAGTTCTTGTATGGCGCCAGGCACCTCTTCGCCGCTTTTACATCTTATTGTATTTTTTCCTGAACTGAATAATGAGGATACTAATTCATTTACTTCCTTGTCATTAGATCCTCTTTTTTCGGTGGCTACGGGCAAATCTCCAATATTCACGATGATTCCCCCAGCTTTTTTAAATTCGGCCAGTTTCTCAAGAGAGGAAAACCGGATCGCTTTCATGGACGGTACTATCAATACCTTATAGCTTTCACCGGAGACCTCAAGTTCGCCATTTTTAATAGCACATCTGGCAAGTGATTCATAGTCCATAAAATCGAAGTCAATACTTTTAGCATATAAAGCCTCACCTGCCTGAAAAGCAGCTTTCACTGAAGCATCGCCGTTGAGGTTTGCAACCATTGCCTCCTCCGGGTAAAGCACTGCCACATCGCAACGATGGTATCCCTGTGAAAGTGTATAGGAGAGGCGCTGCACGCACTCCATGAGCGGATCGATGTGGTTCCAGTAGGGCATGTGGTAATGATTGCACGGGGGAGCCCATTCCCACCAACCGCCAAAGGTTGTAAAATATAATCCATGGAATGACAGCAGGTTATAACCGGCCACAAAGTTGCCGAATATCGCATCCGAGACATCTGAGGTTGAGGTTCCCCATCCGCTGCCGTAAAAACCTTCGAGCCAGACACGGGGTCGTTTATAAAGATGAGCAATCGAAGAGGCGACTTTGGCCTTAATGATATCTTTTGCAAGTCTGGGTTGATCGGAACCCGGCCCCTGGTTCCAGCGGTGGGTACGGAAATAATCTCCAAATTCGGTCACATTCCTGCCCCGCCCGGAATGATCGCAACCGAAGATCATTCCCCGATCTTCGTGCCACTGATAAACGGGTTTGAAAAAGTTCTCTTCACTCAGGCTGACCAAAACATCATTGTAATCCATTCTGATTTTGGCCGTTTTATCCCCAATGTCTGTAAACAGGGCATCAAGGAAAGGAACGACATCGTACCCTTTTCTCTTTTTGAATTCACCGGCAAAATTTTTATTCCAAAGGTTTCCGCTCAAATGAAAGTCAAGCTCGTCCGAAAAGAAGAAGTTCAGCCCTTTGCCCCCTTCACCCGGGAATGCTTTTTCAAATTTCCCGAAAAAATGGTTGATATATGCTTTCCCGCTGGAAGGATTCATTGGATCGAATGACGGAATCTGTTTCTCTGAATAGATGCAGAAAACCCGCCATGATTCATTTCCAAAGTCATAGGTTAAAGTGCCGTTTTTAACCTGATTCATTAAATCCTTCCGGGAAGTGGCCTTATCCGTGTTCCCCTCAATTTTAAAGCCAGTTATATTTAACAGATTTCCGGGAACTTTCAATGCGCCTACATTTTTAAGTACGAGTGATGTCTGTTTAATGAGTGAGCCATTCAGATCAGGGTTCTCCTTTAACGCCTCATCAAAGCTGAATCCCTGTCCTAATCCAAGGGTATAGTCGCTGAGACTGACCGACATCCCCCGCTTTTGGGCTTCGGGCATAAACCATTTCAGTAATTTCCACCAGGCATCGGAGAAGAGAGCAGGTTTGCTTGGCATAGAAAGTCCGTAAGAGATTCCCCCGTTGTCAGTATGGCAATAATTGATCTGAAGGCTGGAGATCCCTTTATCTTTCAGCAGGTCGAGTTCCCAGGTTAAATGTTCCCGGGTCAGGGTATCCCCGATCCACCAGAAGAAGGCAACGTCGCCATAACCTTTTGGCGGATTGATAAATCCGGGCAGAACATCCATTGAGGGGCTGCGGTCGGGCTGACCGGTTGGGTGGAAATTTTGGGAATTTAAATTAGTACAAATTAATAAAAACATAAGGGACGAAGAAAGCAGTTTCTGAAGTAAGATCCTGGTAAAAATCATGAGTTAATTCTTTTATGTAAACAGTGATGATATTTTGATTAGAATCTTTGCCTGGTCATTTCATTTGTTCATGTTCATGTGGTATATCACTGGCTAATATAGTAAGGTTTTTCAACACCTTGAAATACCAATTGATTATTTTAGGTATTTAATTTAAATCACCCTGGCGGGATGTTATTTCCTCTTCCCGTTAATGTAACATGAATGACAAAATGTAACATGCTTGATAGAGAATTCCCAAAGAATTGAAAATGTATCATTTGGGATAGTATTGGTAACATGTGTGGAAGTCTTTTTTTTGATGAGGAGATAGATTTGTGAAATAATTCAAACTAACGTTAAAAATGAACACAAACAACAAAGCATCTTTAAATGCACTTGTAATAGCCCTGGGGGGATTTTTATTTGGTTTTGATATTGCGGTCATCTCCGGAACCACTGCATCTCTGGAAACGCTTTTTCAATTATCAAAATTCGAACTGGGGTTCACTGTCGCCATCGCTTTAATAGGTACTATAATCGGTACGACATTAATTGGAAAACCCAGTGATAAATTTGGTCGCCGGAAAACCCTGCAGGCGTTAGCCCTTGTTTTTACGGTGGCTGCTATTGGAAGTTCCGCTTCGATGAATTGGGGCATGCTTTTATTTTTCCGATTTATTCAGGGGCTGATTGTTGGTGGTATTTCGGTAGTTGTACCAATGTATATTGCAGAGATTTCACCTGCTAAAATCCGGGGAAAACTTGTAGCCTTTAACCAGTTTAATGTTGTAACAGCAATTTTGGCGGCTTACCTATCGAACTATTTCATTGCAAAACTGATCTCTCCCGATTCATGGCGCACAATGATTGCTGTAGAGGCAGTTCCTGCTTTTATTTTCTTCCTGTTGTTGTTTAAAGTACCTGCCAGTCCCAGGTGGTTGCTTCTTAAAAATCAGAAAAAAGAGGCAAAAGATGTTTTCAGGCACCTGGGTTTTGAAGATCCCGAACTCGAAGTAAAGCAAATAATTGATTCTTTGAATGAGGATCATTCCAAATCGAGTACAAACCTATTTAGCAGGGAGCACTCCTTCCCGGTTATCTGCACCATTTTGATTGCCATGTTTAATCAATTGGCAGGGATCAATGCAATTATATATTATGCTCCCCGTATTTTTGAATTGACAGGGCTGACTGCCAATGCAGCCTTACTTCAATCGATTGCGATTGGCGGAACTAACCTGCTATTTACCCTTCTTGCATTATTTCTGATCGATCGGGTTGGCCGAAGAACCTTACTAATGGTAGGATCTGTTGGAATGATTGTTTTTCTAAGCCTGATTTCTCATGCTTTCTATCAGTCCTCATTTAATGGCTATTCTGTAATGGTCTATCTGATTGGTTTCATTGCATTCTTTGCGATATCACAAGGGGCTGTTCTCTGGGTATTTATATCTGAAATTTTTCCGAATAAAGTGCGTTCAAAAGGGCAGGCGCTGGGAAGTTTTACCCATTGGGTGATGGCCGCTTTGGTGAGCTGGACATTCCCGGTCGTTACCAATTCCCCTGCCATTGGAGGAGGTGCAATCTTTGCATTTTTCGCCTTTATGATGGCGCTTCACTTCATCTTTGCCTGGAAAATTATTCCGGAGACCAAAGGGAAATCGCTTGAACAAATTCAACTTGAATTGACTGAGAAAAGAAATAAAAAACAATAACAAACAGAGTCATGGAAAAGAATGGTAAGGTTTTATGTTTCGGTGAGGTCTTATGGGATAATCTGCCATCAGGTCCTCTTCCTGGCGGAGCGCCTATGAATGTCGCACTTCATTTATCACGCTTCGACATCAATGCAACAATAGCGAGCAGTGTTGGTAAGGATTCAAAAGGTACTGAACTGATCGATTTCCTTCAGGATTCATCATTAAGAACTGATTTAATTCAGGTACACCAAACATTGCCGACAAGCGAAGTATTGGTTCATTTGGATGAGCATAACAGTGCAACCTATGAGATTTGCAAACCGGTTGCGTGGGATGAGATTCATCTGAGCGACGATCTGGTTAAAGAGGCAAGGACATCAAAAGCCATTGTCTTCGGATCGTTAGCTTCACGCAGCACAGTTACCCGGAACACGCTGATGGAACTGATGAAAAATGATATCCTGAAAATTATGGATGTAAATCTCAGACCTCCCTATGATACCGAAGGGATTGTTAAAACGCTTTTATCAAATTCTGATATAGTAAAGTTAAACGATGATGAGCTTATGAAAATCACTGATTGGTATCAATTATCAGGAACAATGGATGAAAGGATGCACTCTTTTTATAAATTATTAAGGCTTAGTACCCTAATTGTCACCAAGGGAAAAAACGGTGCCTCCGTTCTTCATCAGAATGAAATCTATCATCATGAAGGATTTAAAGTTATCACAGCAGATTCAGTTGGAGCCGGTGATGCTTTTCTTGCCGGATTCCTGGCTGCATTATTCGATAATAAAGAAATTCCACTGGCTTTAAAGGAGGCTTGCGCAATAGGCGCCTATGTTGCCTCACAGGCCGGGGCAACACCTCTATACTCAAAAGAGATAATTCAAAACTCTATATTTTCTTAAACCAATGAATTTCAATTTTTTAATAAACAAAAATGTCTAACATGAAAAAAATGATTAAATGCTTTTTAAGGAATGTCCTTTGGGGCATCGTATTCCTTTCTATGCCATTTATGGCTGTTGCACAGGAGATTACAGTAAAAGGATCTGTCAAGGATGCAACAAATGGTGAACTGCTTGTTGGAGTAACGATTATGGTAGATGGAACTACAACGGGTACACTTTCTAATGCGGATGGTTCATTTATAATTAAGATACCCTCCGGGAAAGGAGTGTTGATTTGTTCTTATCTGGGGTATAACACTCAAAAAATCAACATTCAGGGACGGACAGCACTAAATATTCAGCTGGCACAAACTTTAACCCAACTCGATCAGGTTGTTGTAACCGGATATCAGAGTCAGAGGAAAGCGGACCTGACTGGAGCTGTCTCAGTAGTCTCGGTGAAAGAGCTGGAGAAAATGCCTAATAATAACCCGATTCAGGCCTTGCAAGGTATGGTTCCTGGAATGGTTATTACTACTGACGGATCTCCAAGTGGCTCAAACGTAAATATAAATATCAGGGGAATTGGCTCAATCAATGGGACTAACCCGTTATACGTTATTGACGGTGTTGCCACAACAGCAGGTATGCATGAACTAAATCCGAATGATATCGAATCTATTCAGGTCTTAAAGGATGCATCTGCGGCTTCTATTTATGGATCAAGGGCTTCCAACGGTGTGATTATTATCACCACCAAAAAAGCAAAAAAAGGAGAATTCAAAATTACAGCATCTGCCCGTGGAGGCTTTTCCTTTTATAATACACGAATGAGCGTTCTTGACGCACAAGGATATGGGAAAGCTGTCTGGCAAGCAAGCGCTAACGATGGTGCGCCATTAAGCCATTATCTTGATTACGGATTTAAGTGGGGGTATGATTCTAAAGGAAATCCCGTCCTTAATCAAATTAATTTGCCACAATATGTCGATACGACTACCCAAACTATGAAAACTGCAAACACCAATTGGTTCAAGCAAATTTCTCAGGTGGCTCTGACTCAGAATTATGATATCTCTGTATTACATGGCACAGATAAGGGCAATTCTATGTTCTCTCTTGACTATTTAGATAATCAGGGTATTGTAAAAACTACCGAATTTAAGCGTATAACTGCCCGGTTAAATACAGATTACAAATTATTGGATAATAAATTGCTGGTTGGAGAAAACCTGACAGTGAGTACCACTTCTGAGGTTCAGGATCCGGGAGTAATTAATCCTGCATTACAGGCTTTACCAATTATTCCGGTGCATACAGTCGATGGAATCGGTTGGGGTGGCCCATTTGGAGGGATGAATGATCGTCAGAATCCGGTAAGGCTTTTACAGGATAATAAACAGAACCACTATAATTACCTTCGGTTATTTGGGAATGCCTTTGCTGATTTGGAAGTTATTAAAAATCTGCACTTAAAAACAAGTTTAGGTGTTGACTATGGTGACTATTACAAAAGGGACATGCAACTTGCTTATGTATCAGGTTATCTGAATAATCCAATCAATAGTGTCCAGAGTAATCAGTCCCATTCATTAAAACTGACCTGGACAAATACATTGAATTATCAGCATACCTGGGGTAAAAATGTATTGGATGCTGTTGCCGGGACTGAAATATATAAGGAAACAGCTGACAATTTCTGGGCAAAACGTCAGGTTTTTGCCAGTCAGGATCCTAATTACATGTACCTTGATGCCGGTACAGGATTAAAAGACAACGGTGGTTCTGCAGTCGAATACAGGCTATTATCCTATTTGGGGAAAGTCAACTATGTATTCGATCAGAAATATCTTGCCTCTGCAACTTTTAGATATGATGGTTCTTCGAGATTTGGAGCTAATAATAAGTTTGGGTTTTTCCCCGCATTTAATTTAGGATGGAGATTAAATAAGGAGGATTTTATCAGAGACAATTTCAAATCTATCTCAGACCTTAAATTACGATATGGTTGGGGAAAAACCGGAAGCCAGGATTACATTAACGCTACAGCAAGCCAAACTTTATATCAGACCAACTATAGTGGAGGAGATCCTACCTGGAATTCACCCAATGGTACTGCGTATGATATATCAGGCTCAAAGTCGGGAAATCTACCTTCCGGGTATCAGGTAATCCAGGCAGGTAACCCAGATCTGAAATGGGAAGCAACAACCCAGGCAAATTATGGATTGGACTATGGTTTATTCGATCAGAAAATTTATGGATCAGTTGATTATTTTGTGAAAAAAACAACTGGTATGCTAGTACAACCTGCCTATATAGCGGTCATTGGTGAAGGAGGAAATCAATGGCTTAATGGTGCCAGTATGCAAAATAAAGGGATTGAATTTGCTTTGGGCTATCGGGGTAAAATTGGTTCTGATTTATCCTTCGATATTACTGGAAATATTTCAACCTACAGAAATAAAATCACCACTCTTCCTTCCTCTGTCGTAAATACTTACGGGGGAAATGGAACAACCGACAATATATTGGGACATCCCTGGGGATCAGGATATGGCTATGTGGCTGATGGGCTCTTTACCACACAGGATCAGGTTGCTAATTCTGCGGAACAACTTGGAAAAGGTTTGGGAAGAATCAGGTATAAGGACCTTAACGGTGATGGTATTATTGATTCGAGAGATCAAACCTGGATTCTAAATCCGACACCGGATTATAACTATGGATTTAATTTTGATTTTACCTATAAAGGCTTTGACTTAACCTTGTTTTTCCAGGGTGTTGGAAGGATTGATGAAAACGTATACGATGTCAAATCAATGACCGATTTCTGGAGCATCAATGAAACCGGATCAAATAAAGGTACCAGACTGCTGGATGCCTGGTCTCCGACCAACACAAAATCAACAATACCAGCCTTAACGAGTACGGATAGAAATAATGAGACAAGATTTTCGACCTACTTTATCGAAAACGGTGCTTACCTGAAATTACGCAATCTGATGATTGGTTACACAATACCAAGAACCATTACGGAGAAACTTCACCTCGGCAAAATATATGCTTACCTGAGCGGACAGAATCTGTTAACCTTTAAAAGCAAGAATTTTACCGGAGTTGATCCTGAAACACCAACTTATGGGTACCCAATTCCAACCATGTTAACTGGTGGATTAAAGGTAACTTTTTAGCACTGATCATTAATACCAGAATTTCATTAAGTTAAAAATTCAGATTATGAAAAAGATTAAAATATTTTTTTACTCAATAGTGGCATTGGGCTCCATTGTAACACTGAGTTCATGTAATAAAGATTTCTTAAATGTTGTCCCTAAAGCCCAATTAAGTAACGCTCAGGTTTCGTCAGGGACTGAACAATTGGTTACCGCTGCTTATGCGGAACTTGGCAACGACCATTATATTACCCCCTGGAGTCTTTGGCCTTATGGAAATGTGCGTTCAGGCGACGCTTACAAAGGCGGGCGTGATGAATCAGATATCCAGGAATTTTATTTCTTCGAGATATTCAAAAACGTCAGAAGTGATATTGGGGAACTTGATGGTCAATGGTTTCAATATTATGAAGCAATTTCAAGGGTAAATGCAGCCCTTGGAAATCTTAACAATGTCACTGAAGCACAGTATCCATTGAAGAAGGCAAGAGAGGCAGAAATGCGTTTTCTGCGCGGGCACTGGTATTTCCAGTTGAAAATAATGTATAAATATATTCCCTATATCGATGAAACTGTTCCTACAAGCAATTATGCCAATATATCAAACAGGGCACTACCTAATGATTCAATATGGGAAAAAATAGCGGCTGATTTTCAATTTGGTGTCAACAATCTTCCAATTAACCAAACACAGATAGGGAGGGCAAACAAGATTTCGGCCACAGCTTATTTGGCAAAAACCAGACTTTATCAGGCATATGAACAGGATGAAATGAACAATGTTACCGGTATAAATCAAACTAAGCTGAATCAGGTTGTGACCCTTGCTGATCAGGTGTTAGCCTCCTCTTACCAGCTTCAGCCCGATTTTGCAAATAATTTCCTGGAAGGTTCCTTTGAGAATGGAATTGAATCAATTTTCTCAGTTCAGTATTCCAAAGATGATGGGACAATGTTTGGAAGATTAAATTTTGGAGATGTTTTGGCCACACCGATGGGTATTGGATGCTGCGATTTTCATAAACCGAGTCAAAACCTGGCGAATGCGTTTAAGACCGGAGCCAATGGATTACCCATGTTTTCGGATTTCAATAACTCTGATCTGGATCTGACAGCTAATACCGTTGATCCCAGAATAGATCATACCATAGCAATCCCGGGACATAACTACGTGTATGATCCAACGACAATTTACCAGGTTAGCTGGAACAGAACTCCTGCTGTTTACGGTGTTTTTGCCTCCTTAAAAGAGAATGTGATGAAAGGGCATTATACTCAGGTTGGTCCATTCTATGCAAATACAAAAGACAAGATTATATTAAGGCTTGCAGATGTTTTACTTTGGAAAGCTGAGGCCTTAATTGAGTTAGGCCGCCAAAATGAAGCACTGCCAATTATCAATCAAATTCGTTCAAGAGCAGCTAACAGTACAGGATTACTTAAACTTGCCAACGGACAGCCTGAGTCAAATTATTTTATAAGTACTTATCAGGACGGAATAAATTGCAACTGGACACAGGATTTTGCTCGCAATGCATTGAGATGGGAAAGAAGGCTCGAATTTGCTATGGAGGGAAACAGGTTCTTCGACCTTGTAAGATGGGGGATTGCTGATACTTACCTGAATACCTATTTCCAGGTGGAGAAAACAAAAAGGGCCTATCTGAAAGACGGATTATTTACAAAAAACCGGGATGAATATTGTCCTATTCCACTTAATCAGATCAGGTTCAGCCATGGTTTATATAAACAAAACTATGGATATATCCAGTAATTGGGTAATTTATAAGATATCTTATTAATGGTTTATCATAAAACAACAAAACGATGAAAAATAAATTCAATTACATAATAATACTGGGACTCTTCCTTACGATAATCAGTTGCCAGAAACGCGACATAATTGTCATCCCGACTAAATTAGCTGCAGTTTCCAATCTTCAGTATACATTAACAGGTGATACTGTAACTCTTTCATGGAGTTTACCAACCGGAAAGGATAGCTTAAGCGTAACTGTAAATGACGGAGTAGCTCCTATTCCGTTAAAAATGGGCTCAACTTCCTATAAATATGGTATTGTTGAGACGAATAAGGCATATGGTTTTACGGTTAAGATAAGTGATACGCAAGGGAATTCTTCATTAGGACAAACTGTCCGGTTTACACGTGATGGGGCTTCTCCTGTAAAAAGCGTGAGCGCTCTACAAAATGATAATGGCGTATTATTGACATGGAGTGCTCCAGATCAGCCAGTTGCCAAGATTGAGATTAAAGCAGGAGACAATACAATCGACCTTGGATCAACTGTAACCTCCTATCAGATCAATAATCTTCCTGCAGCGAGTTATATGATCAGTTTTGTGACAACAAACAGTGCAGGAAAAGTGTCTAATACGGTCTATCTGCCATTTAAAGTCGGAGCTACAATGATTGGGTATTTAGGGGTTTATGCTGATTCAACCGCTTTGATGACCATCGGAGATGATGATGAAATTGCCGGTGGTCAATGGCTTTTCAAAAATTATCCTAAATCGAGATATATATCGTTCGATCAGGTAAAACACGGATCAGTCGATTTAACCCAGATCCGTGTAATGTGGTGGAATTTCGACGTGGTTGCAGGACATACCATGCCTGCTATTGCTACTGATCCGACAGTTGTTGCAAAGATGACCCAATATTACAAGGATGGTGGTAATTTGCTTTTAAACCAATATGCCATTCAATACTTTTGGACCTTAGGACGAATTACCCAAAACTATTTTATGGGATTTGATGAAGGTCCTGGTGGATTTAATCCGGATATATGGGGCGTAGGTGTAAACATTCACGAAAAGCATGATCAGAGTGGCCATCCATTATACAAAGGGATAACAATGACAACTCAATCTGACGGAAGGATTACCTTCCCGGTAATTGGTTCTGGTTGGAAAGAAAACCATAATGCAGTAATCGTTAGAATCCCGGAATTTGAAGGTGGACTTCCCAATGACAATGAAACTGCCTATACGAAGTTTGTCAGCGATAACAATGCTGTCTGGCTTGGACAGTGGGATGGAATAGGTGACTATTATATGGCTGGAGTGCTTGAGCTCAAACCTAAGGATGATTTCCAGGGATCAGGTATTTTCATTGGAATTGGGGGGATTGAATGGCATCAGAACACGGGAAATGTTTATCAGTCGACAATAGAACTACTGTATAAAAATGCCCTTGATTATCTGAAAACAAAATAATTCATACAGAGTCTTCCGGGGGGATAATCTTCGGAAGACTCTTATTTTAATTCCCTTATAATGTCAAAGTTAACTCTGTTTTTTATTTTTATTTCACTGGTATCAGCTTCATGTAAAAAGAATGGAGTAAGCGACAATCAGAATATTCTGGTAATTACTGTCGATTCCAGTAAAGTGGTACTTCTTACTGAATCTGACTACAGGCCAATCTACCATTTTACTCCCCCCAGAAACTGGATGAATGATCCAAACGGATTAGTGTTTTATAAAGGACAATATCATCTGTTTTATCAGTATAATCCAAATGGAAACGTTTGGGGTCCAATGAACTGGGGTCATGCAACGAGTACCGATCTTTTTAACTGGCAGGATCTGCCCATTGCATTGACTCCTGACAATTTAGGAACGATCTTCTCCGGAAGTGCTGTAATTGATATCAATAATACATCAGGGTTTAAAAATGGGAACGAAGACCCTATGGTTGCTATTTTCACTCATAATGGGTCACAACAGTATCAAAGTCTAGCCTTTAGCAATGATAAAGGGACAAACTGGACTAAATATATTGCAAATCCTGTTTTGCCGAATCCGGGTGTTCCTGATTTCAGAGATCCTAAGGTATTCTGGTATACAGCTGGACAAGAATGGATTATGGTTTTGGCCGCCGGAAATAAGGTAAATTTATATGCTTCTTCAGATTTGAAAAGCTGGCAGTTTTTAAGCGATTTTGGTGCTGATGTTGGAGCACATGGTGGTGTCTGGGAGTGCCCAGATCTTTTTGAATTACCTGTAGAGGGTACTGCCACAACTAAATGGGTCTTAATGGTAAGTTGCAACGGAGGTCCGAACGGAGGAACGGCAACCCAATATTTTATCGGGAATTTTGATGGAACAAGCTATACAACAGAATCCACAAATATTTCATGGATTGACTACGGGACTGATAATTATGCAGGAGCTACCTATAATAACATCCCTTCGGCAGATGGAAGAAGAATAATGATTGGATGGATGAGTAACTGGAATTATGCAGATAAGGTTCCGACGACGACATGGAGAAGCACCATGACGGTTCCAAGAGTACTCTCTCTGGTCAATGGGGCTCAGGGATTGGTTATGAAAACCTTACCTGTGGAAGAGCTTAATAATTATGAATTTAGTTCATCAGACACGCTTATCGAAACTGCTGTAAATTCTGTTCTATTAACAGATAATAAAACGATTAAAACCGGAAGTTACGAAATAAACTTCACCATCGATTTTAATAAGTCAAATAACTTTATTTTCTCACTGGGTGATTCAAAGGAGAAATTAATCGTCAATTTTGACAAGATTGCCGGGCTGGTATCTATTGACCGGAGCGGATCGGGACAGGTTGATTTTAACAGCCAATTCAAACAGATTATATCCTGCCCTTTTAACCCTAAAACAACCCTGATTACCAATGTCCAGGTTTTGATTGACAGAACATCAATCGAGCTCTTCCTCGATAACGGAGAAAAGGTAATGACAGCATTGTTCTTCCCGGTTTATCAATACAACTTGTTAAAAATACAGGGAAGTAATAATGTGCCACAGATTACAAACTTTAGTCTTAAAAAACTAAACAAAAGTATGTTAAGATAATTTCTTATTAATTTGGAAAAATGAAAGTCAATTATCAAAATATAAGATTTTCTCTGATCGTCTTCATGCTTGTCAGTTCATTATTGACAACAAGTTCTGCTCAGAAACCCGCTGAACTTGTTCCCAATTTTATTTTTTACAAATTTGATAATACTCCGTTCACAAATAAAAATCTGGCGACAGGTAAGGAAACGCTATTCGTATTCTTCGATGTGACCTGTGACCATTGCCGCCAGACTATTGAAACATTAAGCAGTCGTATTGACGAATGTAAGCAAATTGCGGTTTACCTCATTACCCTGGATGATAAAGCTGCTGTAGGTAATTTCTTAAAACAGTATGGAAAGAATCTTGTCAATAAAAGAAACGTAGTGATATTAAGGGATAAAAAAGACCAGTTTATTACTCTTTTCGGACCACGGAAATACCCTTCCATATTCTTGTTTTCCTCACAAAAGAAATTATTACTGTATGATGACCAGGATTTAAAACTTGAGAAATTCTTTAAAATTATTAATACTTCTAACCATGAAATCCCATAGCCTGTTTCTTCTTTTTTTAGTTTCAGGACTGTTTCTATTCTCTTCCTGTCAGTTTAACGGGGAGAAAAAGAAGGAAACTAATGCTGAATATAGTGAACCTTATCGCCCCCTTTTCCATTTTTCGCCCCCCTCAAAGTGGATGAATGATCCTAATGGTCTTGTATTTTTCGAAGGAGAATACCATCTTTTCTACCAGTATTATCCCGGGTCAATGGTTTGGGGACCTATGCACTGGGGTCATGCAGTCAGTACTGATTTGGTTCATTGGCAGCATCTATCAATTGCGCTCTACCCGGACAGCCTCGGGTATATATTTTCGGGTAGTGCAATAGTTGATTACAATAATACATCGGGCTTGGGGAAACCGGATAAACCGGCTATGATTGCTATCTTTTGTTACCATTCCCCCGTGCTTGAAAAAGCAGGAAAGGAGAACTTTCAGACTCAGGGAATGGCCTATAGTCTGGATAAAGGTCGGACATGGACCAAATATGCAGGAAATCCTATTGTTCCAAATCCAGGATTGAGAGATTTCCGCGACCCTAAAGTATCATGGAATGCAGAAACAAATAAATGGATTATGGCATTGGCTGCAGGGAATTGTATTCAGTTCTATTCGTCAGTCGATCTGAAGAAATGGGCATTTGAAAGTGAATTTGGTAAAAATCTGGGGGCGCATGGTGGTGTCTGGGAATGTCCCGACCTGATCAAAATGGAAGTGAATAACTCCAAAAAAGAATCGAAATGGGTTCTGTTGGTAAGCATTAATCCCGGTGGACCGAATGGAGGATCGGCAACTCAATATTTTACGGGTGATTTTGATGGTCATCATTTTACAACTGAGAATGAGAAGATCAGGTGGATCGATTATGGCAAAGATAATTATGCAGGGGTGACTTTTTCGGGAATTCCTGAGAATGACGGGAGATGCATTTCGATTGGATGGATGAGTAACTGGCAATATGCAACCAGTGTGCCAACCACACCCTGGCGCAGCGCTATGACCTTTCCCCGGCAAATCAAACTGGAAAAAGAGGAAGGTGAATATATCATTTTATCAAGCCCAATCGATGAAATTGAACAACTTCGGGAAAGGAAGATAACTCTAAACCCATTTATTTCTTCTGGCAGAAAAGAACTGACTAAAGAGATCCCTTTTGGATTATCTGCCATTGAAATAATTGCTGATTTTTCATTTCCTCAACCAGGAAAAGCAAGTGAATTTGGATTTGAACTCGCTAATTTAAAAGGGGAGAATGTTGTTGTGGGATACAGTAATCAAACAAATAAGTTCATAATCGATCGTCAGAATTCGGGGAAGAACGATTTCTCAAAGGAATTTAAGGGAGTTTATTATTCATGTGAGTTAAAACCTGAGAAGTTCGTTTCAATGCATTTGATTGTCGATGTAGCTTCAGTTGAGTTATTCGGTCAATCGGGTAGGGTCGCGATGACAGATATCTTTTTCCCAAATGAAATATTCAATTGTTTATACGTTTATAGTAAAGGAGGATCCGTTAAATGTGAGCGGGTCACAATTTATAAGCTCAATAATATTTGGGATAGTATTTTAAACAAGCAAAAATCGGGGATTCCGGAGTAAAGAGTCAAATAATGGCTGATCCAAATGATCATGGTTCAGCCATTGTTACCAGTGTTGCTCTGAACAAATTCACTGGGAGATATCTTGAGATAATCTTTAAAACTTTTGGAAAAATAAGAGGGACTCGAAAATCCTGTTTCATAAGCCACTTCAGCAATTGATTTTCCACTTTCTCTCAATAATACGACGGCCTTGTTTAGTTTTATGTTTCTTATGAACTCGCTGACAGATAAGCCGGTTAAGTGCTTCATTTTCCGGTAAACATGTACGCGCGAAAGACCAATTTCCAGGCTTAGTTCTTCTACTCCATATTCCGTATTCTGAATGTTTTTTTCAATGGTTTTAATACATCGTTTCAGAAACGAATTATCGAGTTGGGATATTTTGGTCTCACCTGTATTTGGCAGAAGCATGTTCTCCTGATAGTGTTTCCTGATCTTTTGCCTGGTTTCAATCAGTTTCCTGACCCTCACCAACAAATGTTTGCTGTTGAAAGGCTTAGGCATATAGGAATCAGCGCCTGTTTCCAATCCCTCAATCTTCTCCTCATGTGATGAACGCGCAGTAAGAAGAATCACCGGAATATGACAAATATTAATATCCGATTTTAGTTTCTTGGTGAACTCCAGCCCATCCATCACGGGCATCATCACATCGCAAATAATCAGATCAGGTTCCTCCTGATCAATTTTGTCCAAAGCCTCCTTCCCATTTGAGGCTTCAAAGATTTTATATTCGTCCAGAAGACAATTCTTTATGAATGACCGTACATCAGAATTATCTTCAACGATCAATACAGAAAATGGAAAATCAAAATTATTGTTCCGCCTAGGACTCTTTTCCGCGATCTTAAACTTTGTAATATCTGGTGATTCAGGGTCTGTCTCAATTTGCCTCCCGATCCGGTCGTAGTTTTTGTCTTCCAGAATTATTTCATCCGTATTAATATGATCCTTTCCGTGCCGGAGGAACACAAAGAAGGAAGACCCTTCTCCCTTTTTACTCTCAACCGTCAGGTCCCCTTTCAGCAGATCGATAAACCCTTTGGATAATGCTAATCCGACCCCGGTTCCTTCAATGATCCGGTCTGCCTGATGATCACCCCGGTAAAAGATTTCAAAAATCAATGCCAGCTGATTTTCTGAAATGCCTACTCCATTATCTTTAACTGTAATTTTAACCGCATCACACACTTGGTCTTTAAATTGATGTTTGGTATTTTGGATGAATATTTCAATCTTTCCTGAATCGGAAGTAAACTTAAAAGCATTCGAAAGGAGATTAAATAATATTTTATCCACCTTATCCTTATCAAATAATAGCTCCTGATTGGGAATAGCAGTAGAGAAACGATAATCGATGTTTTTCTTGATTGCCAATTCATCAAATGATTCCTTTATCTCCCTGGTAAATAGTACAATATCGTAATATCCGGCATTAAGTCTCATTTTAGAGCTGTCCATTTTTTGCAGATCCATCAATTGGTTGATTAACCTCAGCAAACGAATTGCATTGCGATGCATCATCTGAAGCCGGTTAAGTAATTCCGGGGTAAGGCGGGCATTACTCATAATATCTTCAAGTGGTCCAAGAATAAGGGTTAGCGGAGTTCGGAACTCGTGTGAAATATTTGTGAAAAAGCGGAGTTTGGCCTGAGTTGCCTCCTCTAATTGAAGGCTGATTCTTTTCAACTCCTCATTCTGCCGGATAATCTCTTTGGTTTGAATTTCCAGTTTTTGATTTGCCAGTTGTTTATTCCGGAAAGCCCTGAATAACAGGGTAACCAAGATGATTACCACAACAAGTGAAACTAACGACACGATCAGCCATAACTGTTGGCTATAAAACCTTTGTAATTGCAGATCAAAGTTTTGTTTTGAGGACTCTATATTCTTATGAAGCGTCAGGATCTCCTCTGACTGGGACTTAACAGCCTTCACGTTTGCAGAGTCGATAACCATCGTATTCAAATCATTCTCCTTATAAAATGGTTTATTATTTAATATGTCTGCAGCCAATGAGATAGATATCCTGCCCCCGGTGGGATAAAGTAATGTTGCATCAAATTTCTTGTCGATTACAGCCTGAATTCCACCATCAGGGCCGGGTAATCCATCAATACCAATAAAAAAGATGTTCTTTTCTTTCTTTTGCTTGACATATGAATTGTAGGCTCCCATTGCCATTACGTCGTTATGGGCATAAACCATATCAAATTCAAGCCCTTCAGAGAATGCATCATTCATTATTTTCCACCCCCCGGTATATTCCCATTCTCCTGATTTTGATCTCACTATTGAAATTGAAGGAAATTTGGAGATTTCATCAACGAATCCATTATGCCGCTCACGGGTTGGGGAGGAACCCATTAACCCCTCAATTTCAAGAATTTTACCACTCCCTTTCAACAGTTTTACCGCATATTTTCCGGCTGACTTACCGATTTGATAATTATTGGCGCCAATAAATGCCGTATAATCGTCGGATTCAATTTTCCGGTCAATTAAAATAACGGGTATCCCTCTTTGATAAACCTTTTTCACGACCGGGGTAAGGGGGGCCGATTCATTGGGGGAAACAATTAATAAATCAATATTCTCAGCAAGTAGTTCATTAATATCCTTCACTTGTTTATCACTACTATTCCCGGCATTCTTTGTAATAAGTTCAAGATTTGGATAGTAGGTAAGCTCGTTTAGCATTTCCAAATGCATTGTTTTACGCCAGGTATCTGCATTGGTGCACTGAGAAAAGCCAACCTTATATTTTCGGATAGCCGGGGTTTGCGAAAATCCAGGATGAACGAAAATGGAAGATATTAGTATGATAAGTAGCTGTTTCTTCATTTATGATCAAATGATTTGCGGAGTAAAGTTAATAAATAACATTTATTCTTACGATAAGTGGGTATGGAACTCATTTCGACCCAATATAATTCGTATTCAATTAAATGGAAGCAATTGAATTAATTAATAATATACGATCACCGGAACTTGTTTTGTACAATGAATCTTAATCGATCCATTAATAATGGAGACCGGAACGTTTTCACGTCTACCGGAATAAAGAGCCACGGCTTTGACAGCGAATTCATCGGTTCCTGCAGGTAAAGGGTAGGATAAAGTTTTGTTATATTTCGAATAAAAGGCAATTCGGTGATCCCTAATTGGGCAGGTGATATCGTCATTCTGAATAATGATATTGCCCTGATATTTTGCGTTTACTGACTCAGGTGACAGATGGATAGAGGAATTTTGGCTGAGTTTCATGTCTATCGTAGTGCCATTTCTTTTAAATGAAAGCATATCAAGGTCGTGCATTTTGAACCAGGGGACATAATTGGTATAGTAAATATCTGTGATTAAACTGTCAGGGGTGTTTTTTGCCAGCCACACATGCCGGATATTATTGTTGTAAAGCATTTCTGAAATCCGGTTAGGCCCCTGAATTCCACCCGGACAACCGTAATAAATTGATTTACGATAAGCAACAGCCAGAAACGGGATGTCAGTGCCTGCTCCCCCATATTGATTTCCACCTTGACTATCCGGGCCATCACAAACCATAGCGATATGTCCTACCGCAGGGTATCGTAAAAGCTCAGAGGTGATGTTAATCCCGTATTTATTCTGAAAACGGTCAAATAGCCTGAATTTTCCATCAATCAGATTCGTTGGGGCGCTTGCCGGGTGATTAGGATTGTAATCCGGTCGGATTGTCCACCAGGTAGCGGCATCAATCAAAAGGGTCCCTTGTAAACCATATCGGGTGGCTGTATAATCAACCCTGGCTTCGCCTGGACCTCCGGGTCGCATATAATGGGCCATTCCTGTAATATACGAGGTATCTTGTCCATTCCATGCATTGAATTTCATAAGTATTCCATCTGCAGTTTTTGCAATATTATCTTCGTTGAAAACACCTGTTGTGAATTCATTCCGATACTGATCGTCGTAGTTATCATCAAAGCTGACCGTTGTATTATATCTCTTTTTCGCCTCATCCCTCAATTTGATGTAAGCTGCGTCATCGCCCAATAATGGGTTAAGCTTTTGAACGTTGGGATATCCTGTATCATGACCCCCTTTGCTCCACCCCGAAACATAGCAAATCTGAGGATTATTGTCTGTCAGGACACTGATACGTCTGATCAAATGACCAACCTCATCAAATGTTGCTTCTACTGGATGACGCCCCACCTCTCCCTGGATGATCCACAGGAATTTGTCATCATAGAAATGGGTAGGAATTCCGGGCAGGTAATCGCTGACCATCTTGGCGGCATCGAGCCAGTCGGTTGTCCCGTTGTGATCGTAGTCCCCGGCAAAATCAATCCGGCAAATCTTATTTTGATGGATGATCAGGTCGGGAGCACCGGAGCCACCACGTTGATAATGAGGGGTAAAAACGCCAATACTGGCCTGATTATTATTGCCAATCCTGGTGACGTCGAGCACTGTCTTGTTGCAAAACCCCTGAACTTCCATCGTGCAAACAGAACGGGGTTTAATCAAGGCAACAACAGGCAGGACGCTGATATTGGGATAACCTCCAAAAGCCCCTGAATCTTCTCCTATTCCTCCGGGTTTGGCGGCAGACAAACTGACCAGTTTACCAGCTTGATTATTATAGACAAAAGCGGAGGGTCCCTCTCTCTGTGTAAGGGTAACCAGGTTGCCGGTAATCACCTCGATCAGATGATATCCCTTTGATTCGCTGACGTTTTCGAGTGTTATGAAAATGGTGGAATTGTGTAAAGTATAGCTGATTTCAAATGTGCCTGCTGGTGCATGATCGAAAGTCAACTGGTATCTGAAATTGGCCATCCCGGGTCGCATTGTAACGAAACTTAAGTCTACGTCAACCTTTCTTTCCGAGTGGTCTGCCAGTTTGCGGATTACTGCTTCAATCTTCCTGCCCTTATCCGCTCCCCGGAAACGATCATATACTTTAAGCAATTCGTATTGATAAGGCAATCCATCCGTTTGATCAAAGGTGATGCGGATGCTTTTATTTTCCAAAATAGTAGCCTGGTATGGTTTGGACCTGAATGGGGATGAATGAGTTTTCTGAGCAAGAATCAGTTGGGGAAAGAAAAGGAGGATGCAGCAGATTTGTATTAGGTTATTCAACATTGGATGATCTTCCAGATTTATTTAGTTAAAATCGTTAAACCGAATATTGGCTCGATCTAGTGGTAAAGATAGTCGAAATTAAATTGCAATTTCTTGTGAAGTAAATCGGGAAAAAACAAGAGCCGGATAACCGGCCCCTGCTAATCAACATCAATCACTTAAAAACTAATAAAGTTACCAACCCGGATTCTGTTTATAAACACCGTTTGAGCGTGAAATTTCATCCGGGTTATAAGGCCAAACAATATCTTTTGATGCATCATAAGTTCTGGCTTTCCAAACCTGAACAATGGTGTAAGGAGAGTCTGGATTTGTATTATCTGCGTAATTACGTCCGTGCAAAGGCATTTGAATTTTGGCTACATCACCCCAACGCTTTAAATCCTGAAAACGGTCTGTCCATTCGCAGGCAAGTTCGCAGCGACGTTCGTGTTTTAAATCATCCATTGTTGGCGAGGCTATCGGGGCAAGACCGACCCGGGATCTAACCTGGTTGAGTGGGTCAGCTGCAGCTGAATTCTGTCCCATCATGATAAGGGCCTCAGCCTTGAAAAGAAGAATTTCTGCATAACGTATCAGAGGTAGGTTCTGGCTCGTTGTAGGATAGTCTCCATTTTGATTGATATAGGGGTCGGTTCCTGAATTTCCGCCGGATCCGTACTCATAAGGCTCCATGTATTTGTTTATCTGAAAACCTGATAAACTGTTAGTTGAAGAGTATCTTCTTGATTGACCGAAGAAAGTAAACTGATCGCCAAATTTCAGAATTGTGACTTCACGTCGGGGATCATTGGACTCATATTCGTCGTACAACTCCTCCGTAGGTTGAAAATAACCCCAGCCATTGTAAAGACCCCACCCCTTGTTCTCAAGGACAACTCCAGGAAATTCGCTTCCTCCCTGAGTACCGGAGTTAACAGACCAAATATACTCAGGTCCCCAGTTTTGGGCCATAGTGAACACAGCTTGGTAGCTTCCCTTTGGATCTCCTGCAACGGTAACTAAGGAGCGACCACCTGCATTCTTAATTTGATCACACAGATCGGGAATCAATGCCCATTTCGTATTATCGTACTGTGCCCAGTAAGTATATGTTTTTACCATATAGGCCCATGCTGCAGCTTTATGGGCACGCCCCTGATCTGCTGCACTATAAGTCCCAAATAAAGGAAGCAGATCGGCAGCTTTTGTAAGGTCAGAAATAATCTGAGCGTAGTTATCTTTTACTGAAGGGAGCTGAGGAGGTAACCGTTTTTGGTATTCCGCATTTTCAGGGCCGTCGTATGGAACTCCCTGATCAACACGGCCCCATTCATAGGCGATCCAGAAGTGTACAAATCCACGTACAAAATAAGCTTCACCTTTAGCCTGATTTTTTACCGCATCGGTCACATTTTTTGCATTGTCGATGTTTGCCAGTACCTGATTTGCCTTATCCAGCATAAAGTACATGTCAATCCATCCATCCGTCATATAACTTTCACGACCCGAACATATAAAGTTTTTGATGTTCTCTGCATTTGCTTTAGTACGTCCTACAATCAGGTCATCGCTGGCATTCTGTTTCCAAAATAAATCACGTCCCCAGGTTGATTCATAGCGCATTGCTGTGTACATAGAAGCTACTGCTTTGTTGACATCGTCTACACTTTCCCAGAAATATGCTGTAGTAGGTAATCCATATGGCTTTGTGTCGACCCACTCTTTTTTGCAGGATGTGAGAAATACAAGGGAAATTAAGATCAAATATATATTTTTCATTTTTTCTGATTTTTTAGAATTAGAAATTTAGTTTTGCGCCAAATGACACAACTCTTGAAACAGGGTATTGTCCGCCATCCAAACCAACTCCTCCGACTTCCGGATCCATCCCTGAATATTTGGTGAATGTCAAAAGGTTTTCGCCACTGAGATACAATCTCAATGAACCCTTCCAAGGGGTCTTGGTGAAGGTATAGCCTATCAATAAATTCTTTAAGCGTAGATAGTTACCATTTTCAAGATACCAGTCTGAAGGCGTTCCAAAGTTTTGATTTGCATCACTGGCACTGATTTGAGGGATCGATGATTTGGTATTTGAGGGTGACCATGCTGTCAGAATCTTGTCCCAGCGGTTGTAACCTTGTTCAGAGGCATTAAGTGTAGTTTCTTTTAAGGCATTGAATAATTTTACCCCACTAACACCTTGAACGAACAGGCTTAAATCCCAGTTCTTCCAGTTAAAACTTGCATTAAATCCATAAGTGAATTTAGGAAAGGCATTCCCCATGTAAACACGGTCAGCATCACTAATCTTCCCATCACCATTAACATCTACAAATTTGAGATCACCCGGTTTTGCATTGGGCTGTATCAAAGCACCATTGCTGGTGTAAGCATTAACTTCTGCTGTCGACTGAAAGATACCGGCAGTTTTGACTAACCAGTAAGAATAATAAGGCTGTCCTATTGTTGAACGGAACGGGGCAAGAATACCTCTCCACGCATCGGTATGGGCCCAGTAAGATGTTGGATTTGAATCGATATAGGTAACTTCATTTTTCAAAGTGGCGAAGTTGAATCCAACAGTATACTTTAATTCCCTGAATTTATCTGTCCAATTGGCTGCAAATTCAAATCCTTTATTGGAAAGGTCGCCCTGATTAATAAGTGGAGCGCCAACTCCATAAGTCGAAGTCCACTGAGTATCCTGCTGCTTAATCAGGTTGAATGTTTTTTTCTGAAAATAATCTGATGTAATACTTAATTTCTTATGAAGTAACTGTAAATCAATCCCAAGATCGGTTTGTTCAGTTGTTTCCCAGGTAAGGTTGGGATTATAGGCATTGGCAACGTAGGCTGCAGGTGAATAAGGGGCACCGTTACCAATCTGATAAGTATAGTCACCGGTTAAAGCCGGATAACCATAATATAGTCCGATTGAACCCAGGTTACCGATCTTTCCCCAGCTTGCACGGACTTTTAACAAATCAATTTGAGAAACCTTAAACCAGGGTTCAGAAGTTACTTTCCATGCACCTGTCACACCCGGAAAATCTTTGGCACGATTGCCAGCGGCAAGTCGGCCGGCGATATCCCGGCGATAACTGGCGGTAGCAAAATAGCGGTCAGCATAACTGTAAGCGGCACGTCCAACATACGAAAGATTGCGGTCTTCATATTGAGCGTCATACGGACGATCCTGGTCAAAAGTCTGCGCATTTACCAGAAATTGTGCCCATGCAGCTTCATTAGCGAAATCACGCGCGGCAAGCCCAAAACTTCTGCTGCCATCTTCCTTTGATGTGGTGGAGGCCATCAACCCTAAGTTGTGCTTTCCAAATACCCGGTTATAATTAATGGTATTTTCCCATATCCAATGATAATCCCTTGCTGTGGTATAATCGAGGCTATTTTGATTGTTGGGTTTTCCAGGTTCAGGGCGTAAATAATTGAAATTTTTATAAAATGAGTTATAGGCTTTGTATGAAAACCTGGAATTAATTTCCAAACCTTTGATCACATCGCTAAGGTGCAATTCCGAAGTCGAAAGAAGAGTACTGTTTCTAACAAATGCCTGGTTCCTTAGTAAGCTTGCCAGAGGATTTACCACGTCACCAAATATTCCAAGGTAGGGCGAATCAACAGGACCTACTCCGCCGAAAGTCCCGTTTGAATAATAAGGGGTGGCAGATCGGGGCATATAGATAGCAGAAAGAATAGTTCCGGTGTATCCGCTTTGAGTGTCTGTACCTCGATTATCATTATTGATCCAGAAAGCATCTTCTTTTAACTTTAGGTATTTATTGATTTTGTAGGTTGAGTTAAAACGGAGTGTGATGTTTTTACTATAGGTATTTACAAGTGTCCCATTTTCATTTTCAAACTTGGCCTGGAACATCGTGGTTAGCTTGTCGGTACCGCCGTTGACTGTAACCGTATGGCGCTGAATCGCGGCAGTGCGGAAAATTGTTGACATCCAGTTTGTACGTGTAACCTGGGCATAAGGATTTAATGAAATATCCCAGCCCGAAAGTGGTGTTTGTCCGGCATTTGTGGCGGCCAGATTTGCAACTTTAGCCTGATCAGGTGCGGTCAGGGATTGTGGTAATTGCCATGCAGATTTCAATCCGTAAAAACCATTATATTCAATCGAAGGTTTACCCTCTTTTGATTGGCGGGTTGTAATCAGAATTACCCCTGCAGACCCGGCACTTGCACCATAAATAGCTGCCGATGCCGCATCCTTTAGGATCGTTATCGATTCGACGTCTTCAGGATTGTAGGGGGCATCAGGAACGCCATCGACAACATACAACACACTTTCAGTCTTAGATCCGGTACCCCGAATGGTGACTACTGGATCAACACCCGGTTGCCCTCCCTGATTGACAATAGTGACTCCGGGAACTCGACCCTGAATCATGGAGGCAACACTTAACTGCGGAGTTTCTTTTAATTTCTCCAGATCCTGAACAACAGCAACTGCTGCTGATAAGTCCTGCTTTTTAGTGGTTCCATACCCGATTGCAACCACCTCTTCAAGTCCGATGGTTTCCTGATTAAGTATAACATTTACTGTACTCTTACCTTGAATATTGACTTCCTGACTTTGCATCCCGATGAAAGAGAAGATAACTGTTTTTGCCTCTGCAGGTACCGTCAGTAAATATTTGCCTTCTGCATCAGTAGTAATGCCTACTGTTGTTCCTTTTACTACGACAGTTACGCCTGGAAGTGGGGCACCAGCCTGATCTGTAACTTTACCTGTTATTTTCTTATTAACCTGTTGAGCTGAATTTGAATCGGACTGTTCCGCAGATTTGACAATAATATTTTTTCCTATGATCTCATAATTGACGGCATTTTTGCCAAAGACTGTTGCCAGTACCTCATCTATTTTACAGTTTTCCAAATCAACTGAAACCCTTCTCTGGTCGTCGATCTGTCCTTTATTGTAAAAAAAGAAGAATTCAGACTGCTTTTCAACGGCATCAAAAACCTCTGCGATGGTAGCATTTTCCATTTTCAGACTCAGACGCGCGGTTTGTGAATAAACACTTGCTGTGGCCTGTGTAATTGTGATCACCAATAAAACCATGAATAGTTTCATAATTCGTGAAATTTTTTTAAACAAGAGTTCTCTTCCCCTGTTTGGATTGGGCTTTTTTTTCATACTTTTGAATGTTTTTAAATAAATAAAATGATTTTTCGTTTTTCGCCTTTAAGGCGTTTTTTGCAACGGGAATAGGTGAGACTATTTCCGTTGTTTTTTTAGTTGGTTAATGCTTACTTTTTTATCATAGGCCAATTTTTAATTTAAAATTAATTAGGAAATTTAATTAATTATTAACAATTTATTAAATTGTAAAAATATAACTAAATAATTAATATTCAGTTACATAAATATTAAATTTGTATTACAAATTAAACAGAAAAATAATTATATAAATTTATTGAAGCCAAACTTCCCGACCTTTTATAGTATAATTTATTTTTACACTACGACTTAGTGTTTCAAAAGCATCGAGTAGGTCCTGATCGTAGCTGAACATCCCTCTGAATCGCAGTTTTTCGAGATCATGGTTTTTGATATGAATTTTAATATCGTATAACCGCTCCAGTTCTGTGATAATCGTTTTTAAATCGGCATCCCTGAACACAAATTTCTCACCTCGCCAGGCGCTGAATAACGTTGCATCAACCTGATTAACTGATATTTTATTTTTACTAAGCTGGTAAATAGCCTGCTCACCAGGTCGGATTACATAGGGATTACTCCCGCTCTTAGCTATGGCAAGCTCAATGGATCCCTCTTCAAGGGTGGTCGTAATCCGGTCGTCTTCAGGGTAAGCTTTCATATTAAAAGAAGTTCCAAGGACCTTTACAGTGGCATTTGGAGTATTTACATAAAAAGGTTTTTTTGCATTTTTTGTGACCTTAAAATATCCTTCTCCACTCAGTTTTACTTCCCTTTTTCCCGAAATTTCGTTCGCCGGATAGGTAAGTGTGGAGCCAGCATTTAGCCAGACTTCTGTACCATCAGCCATGTTCAATATTGCAATATGTTTACGGGGTGCAGTTACTGAGTTCCAGGTTAAAGCCTTTGTTGAACGATTGTTGCTGCCGATATACCAGCCAACGGCAAGTAAGACTGGTCCCATCAGGATTGCAGCAAAGCGAAGGAATTTAATAAGTTTGCGGTCCTTACCTTGTGCTATTGCAGAATGGTTAATTATCAAACCCTTTACAACCATTTTGTCTTGCTCTATTTCGGCTTTGGATAGCGGCTTGGGACAATTTTCCCAAACCCTGACGGCCTCTTCGAAAACTTTATTGTTTTCGGCCGACAAATCTCTCCACAACTGGAGCGCTTGGATTTCTGAGGGATTGCTGTTTCCGGATAGAAATGCAGCTATTTGTTGATCATAATCTGAAGTCTGATAATCCATTTAACCTGGTCTTATTTTTTAATTTAATCCTAAGACGACAAGAGGTTCAGTTTCCCTGTAAAGGAGCGCGAATATTTTTTGAAAATAGATAAATTAATATTTGAATATATTGAATATCAGATAGTTTTAGTTTTAATTTTTTTATTGCAATCCCCATTTGCATCTCTACAGTTTTAATGGATATTCCAAGCCGTTGGGCAATCTCGTTGTAGTGTAACTCTTCGAACCGGCAAAGGGTAAATATCTGGCGGCATTTTTCCGGCAATCCCTCAATAGCGGCATTTAGGCGCGCATTGAGTTCTGCTTCAACTATTAAATCGCAATCCTCTGTTTCAAATTGGTGGTTTACCTGATTAACGTATTTTGATTCAACAAGTCTGTGTTTAAGAAAGTCGAGAGAACTATTTTGGACAGATTTAAAAAGATATGCTTTTAATGATTGCTTAATTAGAAGCTTGTTCCGTTTGATCCAAAGATCGACAAAAACCTGCTGAACCAGAGATCGGGATTCATCCAGATCGTGCAGAAATTTATCGGCATAATAGCAAAGCTGAGAATAGTATCGGTCAAATACTATTGTAAAAGCCCCCTCATTGCCCTGGCGGATCTTTTTAAACAACTCTGAATCATCATTCATCGAATTGGAAAGTTTGATTTAAATTTACATTTGCTTCTGATATTTACAAAAATAAGAAAATAAAACAAAGCGCTCCTCATTTGTAAATTAATCTGAAGAGGAGCGCAATGCAACTAATTATAAAGGAATTATAACGTTAGTTTTGCTATAGCACGGCTACCACACGGTATTTTGTTTGTAGGCACCATTGGCAAGTATGATTTCATAAGGGTCGATTTTCCATAACAGGTCTTTAGGTGCTGTAAATGTGCGAGCAGTCCAAACCACCTGTTGGTATTAATTGGGTTTCAAATTGAATACATATCAGCATATGAACAGACTAACACTTTAAAAATAATTATTTATCATAATTTAGAAACCATTAAGAATTACTTATTGTTTATCCATGCACCCTGGTATTTACCCCTTAAATCCAGAAGTGCCTTTTTTGCCTGACTCAAATTATCGTAGCCAACCCCGACCCTCGAAGTTTCGGTTCCGGGCAGAACTGTTGCTTCATACCCTTCAGTTTTTAGTTGCTGAACAAGTTTCAGGGCTTTTTTTTCATCCTGGAATGAGCCCAGAATGATATAATGTTTTTTGGCGCCTGAAACGGGAACACTCCCATTTTCAACTTTTGGGGCAATACCGGTTTTTGAACCCTTGGGCTGAAGAGCTGTTTTCTCAACTTTTGGCGTTTTTTGATCGGCAGCAACTTTTCCCACTTTGGGTACTTTTGTCACTGGGGTAACCTTCGGAGCCTTAGTAACGTTTTGAACAGTATCACCCTTTTCTGCTTTTATCGGTTTAGGCACAGGTGCCACAGCCTTTGGAGTTTTCACAACCTTTGGAGCAATTATAACTTTTGGAACAACCGCTTTAATCTTCGGTTCTGTTGTGCCTTTAGGAGCATTTGTTACTTCTTTAACTGCCTTTCCGACTTTTGGAACCTCCGCGGGTTTAGGTGCGGTAGGTTCTTTTTCACCCTGTTGAGCATTTTCAAGGATAGATCCATGTTCTTTAAAAGAGCTGTAATCTTTTGAAACATTGGGTTTACCATTGGAATAGTCACCGGTTTCCTGTTTTACTGACTCACCCCTTAAGAATCCGGGGATATAAATTTCGGTTCTTCGGTTTTCCCTGTTTTCTTCAGGAGTGCATTTTTTCCCACCTACCCCTTTATGAATTAATTGTGTTTTACCGTAGCCTGTACCTTTGATTCTCGAGCGATCAATCCCTTTTGATACGATATAATCAACGGCTGATTTTGCGCGTAATTGTGATAATCTAAGATTATAAGGTTCAGTTCCGCGGTCGTCAGTATGGGAGCCTAATTCGACTTTCATACCCGGGTTTTCCTTCATCAACGAAACCAGAAGGTCAAGCTCCCGGGCAGCATCAGGAAGAATATCCCATTTATCGAAGTCGTAATAGATATTTTTCAGGGCGATTTTTTGATTGACCAGAATATCCATCCAGATTGTGTCACTTACTATTCCATTGTTATTCATTTTACATTCAGCTAATACTTTTGTTTTTTCGGGATATCCAAACGTACTGGCTGTCACTGTACAATTATTACCCAGGCAGGGGAGGCAATCAGCTTTCCCTTTTGTATCGGTGATGTAAAACTGCTGATCACAGTATAAAATCCTGACTCCTGGAATTGGACGTTGGCTGGTTTGATCATAAACATATAATGTTCTGCATTTTGGCACCACCTGAGCTCGTGGCTTATTAATTCTTTTGAAGGTGAATTTGTAGATATCATCATCTCCAGTACCAGGCCGGTTTGAAGTAAGGTATCCATAATCAGCTTCAGGAGGAATAGTCATGGCAAAGTCATCATACTTTGTGTTGATCGGGCTATCAAAATGGCCAATCTCGCTATAGTCAGACGGAAACCGGGTGTAATACAAATCAAATCCTCCGTTACCGAATCTCCCTTTCGAAGCGAATATCAGGAATTGTCCGTTAAAATGGTGATCAGTAAGAAAAGCAAATTCCTCTTTTTCTGAGGTATTGATGTTCGGACCAAGATTGATCGGGAATCCCCATTTCCCATTTTTTCTTATGGAATAGTAAAGGTCAGTTTCTCCGAACCCTCCGGGTCTGTCGCTTGAAAATATTAGGGTATCACCAGATTCAGTTACAGCAGGATGTCCCACTGAATAGGCCGGATTGTTGTAAGGAAATTCGTAAACATGTCTCCATTGTCCATTAATCCGTTTAGCAACTATAATTTTAAGCCTGTTGATCTGAGTATGAAAAGGCTTTGATTTAAGCGATTGATCATCATAATTTTGTGTAACGAAAAGCTCACCTGTTTTTGGACAATAGGTGACCGGACCATCATTAAATTTGGTAATAAATTCGGGAACCGGTGCCCGGTTTCCAACAACATTTCCCTGTTTGTCAATTGGGGCCATGTACAAATCATAAAACTCCCTGTTTCTGAGTATCCAATCCGACTTTTCGATCAGTTTGTCATTGAAAGTTGTGAAATAGAGTGTATCCTGAATAACAAACGGACCGAAATCACTGTGTATCGAATTTATGCCTATTTCTGAAATTTTTAGTATTGAATCGTTGAATAACCGATTGTCCTTATTTTGCGGTAATGCAACTGAAGAGTACAATATCAGGATCAACAAAAAAAAGTTATGTTTTGAAGTTGGTGATTTCATTATGGTATATTTTAATCCTTAGGTTGAATATTGTTGACTTATTTTGAATCCAGTGTACATTAAAAGTACCTGGGTGATACATATTTACGTTTCGCCCAGGAGAACTCGTAAGAGATCATCACTTCGTGGACACCATTAGAAAACTTCTGAAGATCGGTAGTTGTGAAATCATAAGCATAACCGAAACGAAGCTTTCTGTTAATAATCCACTGGGCAATAACTGAAACGGCATCTCCTGACCGGTACATTCCTCCAATCCAGAATTTTTCTGCGATTAAAAAATTTGCAGAAAGATCATAAAGAAATGGAGTTCCTGATACAGCCTGTGTCATAAAGGTTGGTTTAAATTTAATATTGTCAGATAGTTCAAACACCATTCCCCCTGCAAAAAACAGATGGCGCACCTGGGTGGAAGTATTTGCTGAACTGGCCTGTCCCTGCTGATAACTACCCTGGACAACCTCCGGCAAGGAAAGGCTTAAATAATATTTCGGAGAGGAGAGGTAGAGTCCAAATCCAAAATTAGGCATGAATTTATTTTTTATATTGACCTGGTAAAGCGGGTCGGACTGATTGTCTGGATATTGGGTATAGCCGGTCAGGTTATTACTGTAATTCATAAATCCTCCTTTAATTCCAAATCGTAGGGTAGTTATATCCGATAAAAGGATCTGATAAGAATAATCGAAATTGACACTGAGTGTTTTTTCGAGACCCACATTATCATTGACAATATTAAGCCCAATTCCCACATGCTCTGACCTTAACGGGGTCTGAAAAGAAAAAGTCTGAGTGGTTGGATGTCCTTGAATACCAAGCCATTGATCTCTGGATAATGCGGTAACACCAATATCTTGCCAGGAACCCGCATAGGCCGGATTAATGGTTTGCAGGTTAAAGATATATTGAGTGTACATAGGATCCTGCTGTCCTTTTGAAAAGAGTGCCCCCATTATCATCAGCATTGCCAATGTTATTTTTTTTATTATTCTCATAATGCTCTGATCTGTTTCTTTTTTGTTATTGTTCACTTTAAGCGGACCGCATGAACGGCCCGCTGTTGAATAGTTATTTGTTTAAGAACAGAAATCCTGTCAATACTTTGTCATTGGTTAATTTGAGTATATAATAATAGGTTCCCACAGGCAGGACCTGACTGCCTATGGTCAGTTTATTTTCGGAACGCCCATTCCACCAGGCCGCATCCTCACTGCCCCAAAAGTCGGTATCTCCGTAATGCTCTTTTTTGTAGAGCAGGTTCCCCCAACGGTTGTAAATCTCAATGATAGGATTTGTATAATTATACAGACAGTGGATTTTGAAGTAGTCGTGAATTCCGTCTCCGTTAGGCGAGAAGGAATTTGGAACAAAGACCGGACAATTCGGATTCTTACTAATCACAATGGTTACTTTGGCAGTATCACATAGCGAAGGTACACCATCATCACATATCTGGTATATAAAGGTATCTGTTCCCATGAAATCGATGACAGGCTGATAGGTGAAATCACCATTTGGCTGCAGTACTAATGTCCCATGTGCAGTACTTTGAACTGGCGTGGTATTGACAGTTATATGGTTACCATCAGGGTCGTAATCATTGACAAGAACATTTTCTGAGAGCGGTTGATCCTCCTGGTCTGTGTAATTATCATCAACAGCTACAGGCGGATGATTGACGCGCACTATGGTCAATACCATTTGGTCTGAAACTGTACCGCACGGACTAACCGAACCAGCTGTCATGGTAAGGGTAACCAATCCGCTTTCAAGAGGTGCAGGTTTATAGGTAGGGGTTAATGTCCCTGCATTTATCAATGTCCCTGCCCCGTTAGTGGTCCATAAAACTGAGTTTGCATATTGTAAGGTCGCCGTACTCACGGTAAACAGAGAATCTTCATTGATCGTCGCATCAACACCTGCATATGCAACTGCCTTATGCTTGATTGTCAATACCATTGCATCCCTGATTGGTGGACAAGAAGGTCCTTGACTTACATTTAACGTAAGGGTTACTGAACCATTGGAAATGTCTGAAGCACCGGGAGTATATACCGGGTTCAACGTGGTGGCATTGTTGAAGTAACCGGTACCGTTGGAGGTCCAATTTACAGAAACGGCATTGGTTGCCGTACTTCCGGTTAGGGCATAAGTATCAGATTCACAAATAGTGGCATTAGCTCCGGCAGAGGCAGTGGCTGCTGCTGGCTGGGTGATGAAAACCGCCAGATCCGCGGAACATCCATTGGCATCTGTAACACGGATAGTATAATTACCAGCTTCGAGATTGGATATCATATTTCCGGTGACTACTGCACTGGTTCCTTGCGGGGGCTCTGATACAACTGAATAGGTGTAACCGGGAGAACCTCCTGATGCAGCTACGATAATGCTTCCTGTAGAAGAACCGCTGCACTGGGCATTTGCCTGACTTGTCAGAGCTAACGTGAGTAGTGGCGGATTAGTAATGCTAAAATTGATTGTATAAACACAATTGTTGGCATCAGATATTGTTACCGTATGATTTCCAGGATAAACATTAACAAACGAACCAGTTGATTTCGAAGCTGCACCATCCAGTGAATAGGCAAGGATTCCGGAACCACCTGTTCCTGTGACCACGATCGAGCCCGCTCCGTTATGACAAGAAGGGGAAGTGAGGTTTGTGATTGTACCGGTTAATGAACTTGTAGAATTGTCAATCCGGAATGTTGTTGTGGCGGGACAATCACCAGTTGATACAGGGGTATAAAATCCTGCAACCAGTCCTGTAAAGACAGAACCTGATGGCTTGGTCACTCCGTTCAGTGTTACTGCACTTGCATCACTGCTGATCAGAATGACAGATCCGGTGGCAGCGCCGCAGGTGGTGCTGACGATCGAACTGGCAGCCAGTGTAACAGATGGTGGATTAGTAAGTATATATGGACCACCATTTATACTACAGCCATTTGCATCAGTCACGGTGACCGTATATGAACCTGCCGTTAATCCGGAAGGATCACCATTATTTGTCCCATTACTCCAGACATAGGAATATGGAGGTGTACCTCCTGTTACGGTTGTGTTGATCTTTCCTGTGGCGGAACCGTTGCACAAAGGATTGGTCAGTACGGCAGGTGTTCCGGTGATATTCAGGCTGCCGGTTGGTTGTGTGATAACCACCTGTAGGGAGGCAGTACAATTATTTGCATCCTTTACCTGAACGGTATAGGTTCCTGCTACCATTCCTGTGATAACATTACCGGAAACTGCTGGTACATTTGGTCCTGAAATTACAGAATAATTATACCCGGTAGTACCTCCTGCAGCATTCACAATTACACTTCCCGTGGCAGTCCCGTAACAAAGAACATTGGTTTTGCCTGACAATTCCAGGATGAGGAGTGTAGGCTGATCAACATAAAAATCAACAGAGTAAGAGCATCCGTTATCATCAGTTATTTTGACAGTATGATTACCGGTGGATATTCCTGTAAATGAATTACTCCCTTGTGAAGCCCCTCCGTCAAGACTAAATTGATACCCATCACTTGCCGTTACACTGCCTCCTGTTGCAGTTCCTCCGGTTGCATTTACGGTTACTGATCCGGTTGAAGAATTGCAAGATGCGTTCTTTACAGTTACTGTAGCCGACAAATCACTGTTTGTATTGGTAATCTGGAAACTTGCTGTTCCGGTACAAGCAGTGGTACTTGCGGCGGTAAAGGTTGCTGTAAAATAGCCAGCCGCCAATCCGGTAAATGTCGCCGGAGAGGTCTTTGTTACCCCGTTCAGTGTCACTGTTCCTGCAACACTTCCGGTCAGAGTTACTGAACCGATTGAATTGCTGCATGTTGTATTGATAATAGCACTGACGGCCAATGTTGGCGCGGCGTTAACTGTTAAATCAATGTAATTGGATGCATCTGAGCATGTACTTCCTATCTTACCGGCTGTCAAGGTAAGTCTTACAGTCCCGGTAAAACCTGTTGCAGGGGTAAATGTTGGATTAAGCGCATTTGGATTATTGAAAGTCCCGCCTGCATTTGACGTCCAGGTTAATGTGCTATAATTTGTCGCTGTTGCTCCTGTCAGAACATAGGTGCTACCTGCACAGATCGCTGCAGTTGCCGGTCCCGCATCTGCAGTTGGCGGTGGCCAGATGTTCAGCACCATAAAGTCACTCACCACTGCACAAGTGCCATTGCCGGTGGCAGTCAGGGTTAATTGGATCTGACCCGTGGCAATATCTGCAGCACTTGGAGTGTAGGTAGCAGCAGTCAGAGATGTCGGATTGGCGAAGGTTCCTGTTCCGGAAGTTGTCCATTGGTAACTAAGTGCATTTGTAGCACTTGCCCCGGTTAATGCAACTGTTGCAGCTGTTGAGCAGATCGTCTGATCAGGACCGGCATTTACCGTGATGGTTCCTGCTGGCTGAGTAATCTTCACAGCATTTAAAAGGGTGATAGAACATCCGTTTTTATCGGTGACTGTAACAGAATAGGTCCCTGCTACCAGGCCTGAAGCAGTTTGATCTGTTGCACCGTTGCTCCAGAGGTATGTGTATGGAGCAGTTCCGTTGGTTGCTGTAACTGTAGCACTTCCAGTTGCAGTACCATAGCACAGAACATTTGTAAATGCAGTGATGGATGCAGCCAGGGCATTGGCAGGTTCAGTGATGGTCACGGTCATAGTAGCAGTACACAAGTTTGCATCTTTAACGGTGATCGTATATGGGGTCGATGAGGCAACCAAACCCGATATGGTATTGCCTGAAACAGTTCCACCTGTACTCGTGAATACATATGGAGCGACACCACCTGTGGCATCCACAACTATAGTGCCATTTGAGCCCCCTTTGCACAATACGTTACTCTGGCTTACCAGAACCGCATTTAACGCATCAGGCTGAGTAATTGTTACCATAGCCTGAGCGGTACAACCACCTGATCCGGTTACAGTTACAGTGTGCTGACCTGCTGGTAAATTTGTCGCTGTGGGTGTTGTTTGACTTCCGGCGCTGACAGACCATAGATAGGTATAAGTCCCTGAACCGCCTGTGGCGATAACAGTTGCTGTTCCATTTGTACCCCCATGGCAGGTTACATTTGTACTTGCGGAAATCGCGGCAGTTACACCAGTTGGATCGGCCAACAAGACAGATAATTGTTTGGTACATCCGTTCGCATCAGTAATTGTCACCAAATATGTTCCTGCAACAAGTCCGTTCGCAGTGGCAGTGATCTGGCCATTACTCCACAAATAGGAGTAAGGAGCTGTTCCTCCACTGGCACTTACAGTTGCACTGCCGGTGGTTGAACCTTCACAGCTTGGGTTGGTTGATGAAGTGACTGAAGCAGTCAAAGCTGAAACTGGCCCGGAAATGATTACTGAATTAACAGTAACAGAACATCCGTTGCTATCGGTCACTATGACAGAATAAGTACCTGCAGTAAGATTTGTCACAGTCTGATCTGTTGCCCCGTTACTCCAGAGATAGCTATAAGGTGCTGTTCCATTTGCGGGAGTAACCGTTGCGCTGCCTGAAGCATCTCCAAAACAGAGTACATTGGACAAAGTCTTGGCAGTCGCAGTTAAAGCTCCTGCGGACTGGGTAATTGTGACCGGCAATGTTGTTGTACATGCGTTTGCATCAGTTACCCTTACCGTATAGGTTCCGGCAATCATACCGGTTATTACATTCCCTGTTACCGTTGG
>Ga0364860_10157_pt1 | contig 54517 bp, 60 predicted proteins | sample ExccelAu500001D4_FD_206916 | JGI IMG/M metagenome (GOLD analysis project Ga0364860, IMG submission 206916) | Enriched cells from Trout Bog Lake Hypolimnion, Wisconsin, USA - BchlTB.Aug20.5000.01 .D4 | ecosystem: Environmental > Aquatic > Freshwater > Lake > Hypolimnion/Profundal zone | place: USA...
GTCACTTATACTATTACGCCAACCGCTAACAGCTGTCCTGGACAACCAGTCAACTGCATCGTTACGGTGAATCCCATCCCCAACCTGTCAACTAATCCCTTAAATAGCCAAATCTGCTCAGCCACATCAACAAATATTAATCTTACTTCAAATGTGGCTGGTACAATGTTCTCCTGGACTTGCACTCCATCAAGCGGAAATGTTACCGGATTTTCCCCCGGAAGTGGGTTGACCATTAATCAGGTGCTGACAAACCTTGGTATTAATAACGAAACTGTGACCTATCATATCACACCTCTTGCGAATGGATGCACAGGGCTAACCAAAGACTTTGTGGTGACTGTTACTCTTGTTCCAAATGTGTATTTTCAACCAAGTTCGCAAACTATTTGCTCAAACCAAACCACGAACATCGAAAACCTTTCAAGTGTCACAGGAACAACCTTTTCCTGGACTGCCAGCTCAGGCTCTCCAAACCTGTCAGGGTTCTCTGCAGGCACAGGAAATGTCATAGTCCAGACACTTTCCAATTCTGGGTTAACAGCAGGGACCGTGACCTATACGGTCTCTCCTCTGGTTTTTGCATGTCCTCCGGGACCTTCTCAGAATGTCATTGTGACCGTCAATCCTCTTCCTTCAGTGACCAATACTATTACTAGTTTCCAGCAGTGTTCTGCTGTCACAACCAACATCCAGCTTCAAGCCAACATTGGTGGCTCAACTTATTCATGGATGGCTTTTGGAAATTCCGGGAGTGTGAACGGGTATAGCAATGGTAACGGCTTGACCATTGCCCAGACGTTGACAAATTCAGGATTCAATAACGATACCGTTACTTATATAGTGACCCCTATTTCAAACACATGTGCCGGTAGCACAACTCCATTTTTAGTAGGAGTCTTCCCTGCCCCCGATGTTTATATAACACCAGATAGCCAGTCATTTTGCCCTGGAGGAACTACTGATCTGGCAATCGCTTCTCATATGACAGGCGCCACATTCACATGGACGGCAACGGCAAGCAGTGGGAGTGTAAGCGGGTATAGTCCAGGTAGTGGAAATTTAATTCAACAGACGCTAGATAACTCTTATTACCTTACTGAAACCGTGAACTATGCCGTTTACTCCACAGTAAATACCTGCCCGGGTATGATCAAAAATGCCATCGTTACCATTTTCCCCTCACCTCCTGTTAGCCTTCCCATTTGCTGGGATACTGTGACCACAACTGATGCCCAACCAATTAAACTAAAAGGAGGGATTCCTTTAGGTGGCATATATTCAGGAGTCGGAGTTAATTCAGGCATCTTCTATCCAGGGGTAGCCGGTTCGGGGATCTTCGCGATAAATTATAGTTATACCAATACTTGGGGATGCTCGAAGAATAGTTCAAAAAATATTACCATCATATCCCCCATCGGTATCTCTTGCGACAATGATTTCATCGATGTTCGTGATAACAAAACCTATTCTACCATTCAGATCGGCACACAGTGTTGGATGGCAACAAACCTTAATTTTGGCAACATCATCGCTTCTTCACAGATGCAGCGCGACAATTGTATCTCTGAGAAATATTGTTATGGCGATAATGCTGCCAATTGTACATCCCGAGGTGGACTCTATCAATGGGATGAAATGATGAAGTTCGACACTACTGCTGGAACCCAGGGGTTCTGCCCTCCCTCCTGGCATATTCCAACTGAAAATGACTGGTTAATTTTGTTCGCATATTATCTGGACAATGGATTTGCTGGAAGTCCTCTCAAGTATTCAGGATATTCAGGGTTTAATGCATTACTATCTGGAGTCCGTCATGAAAATGTTTCTTGGGACTTCAATAATTTCGCTACAATGTTCTGGTCCTCCACTTCTCAGGGAACCAATAAAGCCTTAGCACATGGAATGAATGAGGTCAACCCGAGCGTTTCCATTTATCCTGGACTTAAGAATAATGCCTTCTCCGTAAGGTGCATTAAAAACTAACCATTTTTTACATACCCTATTTCTCAATGCAAGTGAAAGTCAATTGCCCAGCTCTTTAGCTCGAGGTGCTCAAAAATTCAAAATCATCGACCAATGAAAAGCATCAACCCGGTAACTAATTCTGTCATTAAGGAATATCCAGAACATTCTTCGACCAAAATAAAATCAATCATTGAGCTGGTTCATCACGATTGGTCAAGCTGGAAAGAAACCACTCTTGAAAGCCGATTACCATTCTTTAAAAATGCCGCCAATATATTGCGTGAAAGAAAAGCGAGCTTTGCACGCTTGATCACCGAAGAAATGGGAAAGATCATAAGGGAATCCTTATCCGAGATTGAAAAATGCGCCAATGCCTGCGATTATTATGCTGAAAATGCAAAAGCGCTACTGAAAGATCAGGTCATCCCTTCCGATGCATCAAGAAGCCTCATTACTTTTCAACCCCTTGGGATCATCCTTGCAGTCATGCCTTGGAATTTTCCATTTTGGCAGGTATTCCGTTTCGCCGCTCCCACTCTGGTGGCTGGAAATGCTGCTGTTTTAAAACATGCTTCCAATGTTCCAGGATGTGCCACTGCTATCGAAGAGGTTTTTCGTAATGCCGGTTTCCCAGAAAATCTGTTTAGAACACTAATGATCCCTTCTTCTGAAGTGAAAACCGTAATTGCAAACCCAAAAATTGCAGCAGTAACGCTAACAGGCAGTGAATTGGCTGGTAGTGAGGTTGCCGCCGTTGCCGGAAAACATATCAAGAAAACATTGCTTGAGCTTGGAGGTTCCGATGCATTTATCATCCTGGAAGATGCAGATATGGAAAAAGCAGTAAAAACCGCCATCACTGCACGAATGATCAACCAGGGACAGAGTTGCATTGCCGCCAAACGGTTTATTGTCGTCGATAGCCGGAAAGATGAATTTGAAATGCGGTTAAAACAAGCACTGCAATCCCTCCGGATTGGCGATCCGATTGATCCGCTAACCGACATAGGCCCACTCGCACGCATAGACATTGCCGTTGAAATCCACAAACAGGTTCAACAGTCCATCACCTTAGGCGCTCGTCTTATCCTGGGTGGCAATCCTGAAACCCATCAAAGTTGCTATTATCCTCCTACCCTCATTTCAGATATAACCAAAGGTATGGCTGTTTATTCGGAAGAAACATTTGGCCCCGTCTTTGCAATCATTCCTGTAAAAGATGAAAAAGAAGCCATCAAAGTGGCAAATGACTCAGCCTTCGGACTGGGTGGTAGTATTTGGACAAAAAACCTGCAAAAGGGTGAAGCAATTGCGAGAAAAATAGAAACAGGTGCCGTTTTTGTCAATGGACTGACAAAATCTGATCCACGGCTTCCATTTGGTGGAATTAAAAGATCAGGTTATGGCCGCGAACTTGGTGAAATCGGAATTCACGAGTTTGTAAACATTAAAACCATATGGATAGGATAGTTGAAAATTGATCATTGAAAATTGAATTTTATTGGGAAAACTTCTTATTTTTGCACCCTCTAAAAACGGCGGGGTAGCTCAGATGGTTAGAGCGTCGGATTCATAACCCGGAGGTCTCGAGTTCAACTCTCGATCCCGCTACAAGATTTCAAGTGTAGCTTGTAAACTGCAAAATGTAATCTGTTCATAATCTCGTCAATTCAATTGACGAAAAGAATAAAATACTGATTCCATGAAGGTTTTTATTCTTTGGTTTCTTGGTTCCATGTTGCTTTTTTATAGCTGTTCCTTCCTAATCAAAGAACCAGTCCTTTTAAATGATCATTCAAAGAATTGGGAAAGGACCACGACTTGCCAGAAAGTGCAGTCTGCTAGCAGAATCACAAAGTACAATTATAAATATGCCACTTCAACAAATGACAGTTTGTCACTTTCAGTCGGCCCTTGTCTTTATGGGTATATAATTACCTGGGGTCCTCCTTTAATTCCAATCTTCCTTAGTCCTAAGTTATTTACTTCACCGAATTGGAAAAAGTATCCATTTTTTGCCGATTTATTGTTTCAAAAATTTAATGGTAAAGTGGTTGATTTAAACTCTATTGACTTTATCTTTAATCAAAATTGTAAACAACAGGCAGATAGCGTTTATTTGTTATCATACAGCATCATGCGGGTCGAAGGCGAAATAGGTTTACAAAAAATTACAGATAACACATTTCTTATCGAACATGACATGACGAGAATTCGTTTTTACTTTAATGTTCAAAGAAATAATGTGCATAAATTATCCATTGATTTTTCCAGATTAAAGGTTAATAACAATATTGTTTCTTTTCCAATAATTAACTACGTGAAAAAAAGTAGGTTTTTATACGACCCATGTTTTATTGACTTATAAAAATCCGATGCCGCCACTTAATACCTATTGGTACTTTTTAATAATGCGAAAGGGATAAATTTGAACATCATGAATTACCCCGACCTGTAGGTCGGGGGGGCAGATAACAAACAGTTAACTCTGGCTTTAGCCCATAATTATAAAGAATTGTTTCATTCATAAAATATCGAAATTTATCCCGCTCCTTGTATAAACCAGGAAGAAGGGTTAAAAAAAACCTTACCTGCTCGCCAGATGATCCGGTTTTTCCATTCCACAAAATCACTGCCAAAATTGAAATTTGATTAAAGCCACATTATTCATTACCTTTGCCCTATGAATAACCAAAAAGAGATAGTATTAGCGATGATAAAAAAACAGGTCAGAGAGATTGACCCGTCTGCTGATATTATTCTTTATGGTTCAAGGGCAAGAGGTGATGCCCGTTCCGATTCTGATTGGGATCTGCTGATTTTGATAAACTCTCAGGCCGATATAGAGACTGAAAAAGTATTCAGACATAAACTTTTTGATGTGGAACTTGAGCTTGGAGAAGCTCTATCCACGTTTGTTTACAACAAGCATGAATGGAATTCTAAATACTGGATGACTCCTTTATACCAAAATATTTTTACTGAAGGTATTGTAATCTAAAGATGTTGTATTCCAGGGAAGATTATATAGCATATCGTGTCGAAAGAGCAAGGAAAACGTTCAGCGATGCCAAGTCCCTTGCTGATGTCCGCAGTTGGAATTCATCTATTAATAGGTTATATTATGCCAGCTTCTATGCCGTCCTGGCATTATTTGCAAAGCATGAAATAAATAGTCATACCCACATTGGAGTAAAAACTCAATTATCACTTCTGTTTATTAAAACAGGAAAGCTTGACAAAAAATACGGAATGCTCTATTCCGATCTGTTTGACTACAGACAAAAAGGAGATTACGGTGATTTTTTTGAATTCGATGAACAGACGGTAACTACATTAATTCCGCTGGTTGAGCAATTTATCATTGCAGTTGAAGATCAGCTTAAAAAGTAATTCGATTACACACAATCAATTCTTTGGTTTATTATTTCTGAGGTATTCTTTTATGTGTACTAATGATGCATCAAACCTTATGTGCAATCTCTAGTAATCACCCAGGCCACGCAAAAAAAATCCCGCTATTACGTGATGGGAATGCGGGAGTAAAATTCTCCTGTGTGCCCCCTCTATGGCCAAAATATTTTAGATGATGGAATATTATCTTACAAGTTTTGTAACTTTGTAAAAAGAAGAATATAAACGCTATCGTAATTGTTGAAATCAACAAGTCGTTTGAAAGTCTCTGTCCAAAATAATTGAATAAAAATCCGCACAAATGTTAAAGCTCCCGACTCTTTTGTTGTTATTTTTCTCTTGTTCAATCTGCTATTGTCAGACCGATACAACTTTTATAACTGCTGACTCTCCAATTTTAAAAGTAAAAGAAAACGAACCTTTTGTTTTAAAATTCCTGGCATGTCATTCATGTGGTTACAATTGGTCACTAAACAAAGTGGATTCATCTTGCGTGAAGTTGATCAATGTAACAAACAAACATACAAGCGGAAGAAATGATATTGTTGGAGGAAATGAGTTTGAATTTTGGGAATTCAAAGTCGTTGCAGTTGGTAGTTATATTCTGGAATTTGTTTATAAAAGGCCATGGTTGAAGGAGAATGAAAAAGTATTCAGGGTTGAGTTGATTGTAAATTAATGCAAACGGAAAGTAATATTCTGAACCATACAATGTGTTGATGAATCGATAAATCTATACTCATCCTTTACTCATTCTATACTCATTCTATACTCATTCTATACTCATTTAATACTTCCGCAATACTCTTTTCATACAGGTTCTTTTGTTTAGACATTCTTCACATATACTCCACATATACTCAGATCCTGGCTTTTTTTTTAATTGAACCTCAAAACTCGTTGTTCAATGTTCGATTATTTAAAAAACCTCGAAATTCAAAGTTCAATATTTGATTACTCACAACCTCGCCACCTCGCTAGTTTTCATTCAACCGACACTGCCGTCCCATAGCAAATAACTTCCGTCACGCCATTCATCACCTCCGTCGTATCATACCGTACCCCGATGACTGCATTCCCTCCAACCATCTCCGCATGACTGATCATCAACTCGAAGGCATCCCTTCTGGTCTTTTCACATAGCTCGGTATAAAGCGTAATATTTCCACCAGCTAGGGTCTGAAAAGCGGCGCCAATATTCCCAAAAATTGATCTCGAGCGAACAAGGACTCCCCTAACCAGTCCTTTGTTTCCTGTAATCTTAACTCCAGGCAGTTCAAATGCCGTTGTTGTCATTTTAATATCCATGGTCGTTTTTTTTTGTGCCAAAGTTATACTAAAAACGGGATAAAAAGCTTCATTTTAGAACACTGGAAAAAAAATTTTCCATTTACTCATTCTATACCTAGTTCACATATGCTTCACATATGCTCTACACATACTCAAAACCTCGGTCAAATCGAACTTCAAAAATCGGTGTGCAAGATTCGATTACTCATAAAAATTCTCTGACATTCATGCATGCTAAATTCCTGAATTCCATCATTCCTTTTAAGGTATTATTCATTATTTTATTATCACTTTTACATTTAGTTAACATGCTATATTAAGAAACAAACTAATTTTGATGCAGAAAACAGGCTGCCTGTTTTAAAAATGGCTATTCATTAAGCTAATAATTTCCCATGAAAAGAATTCTATTATTCCTATTGTTTGTTTCATTATTTCAAGTTGTTTCTGCAGGTAAAGGAGAAGAAAATGCTATTCAGCCCAAATTGGTCGTCGGAATAGTGGTTGATCAGATGCGCTATGACTATTTGTACCGGTTCTATAACCAGTATGGAGAAAATGGGTTTAAACGGTTGCTGAAAGAAGGTATGAACTTTACCTTCGCTCAATACAACTACGTCCCTACCTACACAGGACCAGGACATTCTAGTATTTATACCGGATCAGTACCTTATTTTCATGGTGTAATCTCCAATGACTGGTACGATAAGAAACTTAGAAAGACAGTTTACTGCGTTAATGATGACTCGGTTACTACGGTCGGAGCTGACAATAAAGCAGGCACGATGTCCCCGAAAACCCTTCTCGCCACTACCATGACCGACCAGCTCCGCATGTCTAATAATGGGCTTTCAAGGGTATTCTCCATCTCGATCAAAGACAGGGCCGCAGTTCTGCCAGGTGGGCACATGGCCAATGCAGCCTATTGGTACGATGGGAAAACTGGGAACTTCATTACTTCCTCTTATTACATGAAAGCACTACCAGGCTGGGTGACCCGGTTTAATGACAGAAAACTCCCTGTCATGCTGATGAATACTGACTGGGACCTGGAAAAAGGTCAAAACTATCAAGTCTCAATGCCTGATGCCGGCGCGGGTGAGTCCGACATTTTCAAAGAAGGAAAGACAACCTTTCCTCATCAATTCTCAAAAATGACTGATGCCGAAAAGCTTGAACAAATTAAAAACACGCCATTCGGGAATGACTTGCTTGTCAATTTTTTAACAACCATCCTTAAAAACGAGAAATTGGGACAAGGTGAATTTTGTGATTTCCTTGCCATCTCCTTCTCTTCAACCGATTATGTAGGCCATGCTTATGGACCTAACAGTATGGAGATCATGGATACCTACCTGAAACTTGATAAACAGATCGCCCACATACTTGATACCCTCGACCAATGTGTCGGTAAAGGAAATTACTTATTATTCCTTACTGCCGACCATGGGGTAAAACCAAACAAAGCCTACCTTGAAACCAACCGTATTCCCGCCGGTAATGTCGGGCCACAAAATCTCAGGAAACAACTCATGGAATTCTGCAAGACCCAATACGGCAAACCTCTCTTAGTTGAAGCCATTCAGGAAAATCAGATATACCTTAATCATCCACTTCTTGATTCATTAAAACTAGACCCCAATGAGGTGTCCGGAAAGTTGATCGGTTTTATCAGAAACAATTTTCCATTTATTGGAATGACAATGACTAAGGAAGAATTGATTAACAATACCCCTTCACGATCGATGAACGCATTTCTCATCAATGGATTTAACATCAGGCGATCCGGAGATATTTCGTTTGAATTGATCCAGAACTACTTGATCTCAGATAATGCGGATAAGGGAACCTCCCACGAATCTTCGTATAACTATGACACGCACGTTCCGTTGGTCTTTTTTGGATGGCATATCGTGCCTGGAGAATCCCGCCAGGAGGTATTTATTGAAGACATAGCCCCGACAATCTCCAACCTGATTCATATCCAGGAACCAGACTCCACAATTGGAATACCAATAATTAAGTAGCAGAAAAAATAACTCAAAAGGTTCACCACAACTCAATATTTGTTCAAAAAAAGATCTTACCTTCGACGTATCTTTACTGGAAAGCTTACGTAATGTGAAGCTGTGAACTTAATTAGTATCCTATGACTAACGACCATTCATTCAGAAAAAGTCTGAATTTGTTTGATTCAACAGCCATTGTTGTCGGTTCGATGATCGGATCCGGAATTTTTATTGTTAGCGCCGATATTGCCAGACAGGTTGGTTCCCCCGGATTGCTGATGGCCGTGTGGGTCATAACGGGTTTTCTAACTATTTGCGCTGCCCTCAGCTACGGAGAACTAGCCGGGATGTTCCCTAAAGCCGGAGGCCAGTATGTTTACCTTAAAGAAGCCTATAATCCTTTGGTTGGATTTCTTTATGGCTGGTCCCTATTTCTGGTCATCCAAACTGGAACTATTGCCGCAGTAGGCATGGCATTCGCCAAATTCCTGGGGGTCCTGTTCCCATGGGTATCAGAATCAGTGGTCTGGTTTCAGTTCAGATTCGTAAAATTCGGTCCGGTGCAAATCATCGCCATCCTTTCCATCATTTTCCTTACCTGGATCAATACGCGTGGAATTAACCAAGGCAAACGTATTCAGAATGCATTTACAAGCGGAAAGTTCCTCTTGTTGCTTTTGTTCATTCTTGTGGGACTATTCTTTGCAACCAACTCCCAATCCATTCATGAAAACCTCAGAATCTTCTGGGAACCACAAAAACACTTAAAAGGCGCCGATGCGTTACCACTTACGGGGTTTGCCATCATTGCAGCGATGGGTGTGGCCATGGTAGGTTCGTTATTTTCTTCCGATGCCTGGAATAACATCACTTTCACAGCAGGGGAAGTCATCAATCCTAAAAAGAATATCCCAATGAGCCTTTTCCTGGGAACTTCCATCGTGACCATTCTTTACCTTCTTGCCAATGTGGTTTACATGACTGCAATGCCTTTACGCGGAATTGAAAACGGAAATACTGTTCTGGAAAATGGAATGCAGTTTGCTACATCCGACAGGCTTGGTACGGCTACCATTTCAGGGATCTTTGGATCCTATGCCGCCCTGATAATGGCTGGTTTCATTGTGATCTCAACATTTGGATGCAATAACGGACTGATTTTATCAGGTGCCAGGGTATATTATGCTATGGCAGAAGACGGTCTGTTCTTTAAAAAGATCAGCAAACTTAATACAAAAGGAGTTCCAGCGATCGGACTGGTGGTTCAGGGAATATGGGCTTGCCTGCTTTGCTTGTCGGGAACTTATGGGCAATTGCTCGATTATGTGGTCTTTGCCGTATTGATCTTTTATGTCCTTACCATTGCAGGTGTTTTTATTCTCAGGAAGAAAGAACCCGGAATGGAAAGACCTTATAAAGCCTTCGGTTTCCCTGTTATTCCTGCCATCTATATTATCCTGGCAACTTTCATTATGGGAATTCTTCTGGTCTATAAACAAGATTATACCTGGCCGGGCCTAATCATTGTTCTGCTGGGGATCCCGGTATATTTTCTCTGGTACAAACGAAACATCGCAAAGTAGCGTTATTATTCTTTTATCTTCTTCATGACTCGTTTCTACCTGGTCTTAATTTTTCTTATTATCACTTTATCTGGACTTCAAGCACAGTGTTATAAAGAAAATCACGTTTTCAAAGATGGGGAATATATTTCCTATACGGTTTCTTATAATCTGGGCCCAATCTGGGTGGATGCAGGATTGGTTACATTTTCAATTGAACAGGATATGTATGCCGGGAAACCTGCTTGGCACCTAAAAAGTTCAGGAAAGACATTCAAATCATATGATTTGTTCTTTAAAGTTGTCGATTATTATGATGCCTGGGTTGAACCCGAGACATTTCATCCTTTTGAATTCAGAAGATCTGTATATGAAGGGGGATACAATCTCTTGAATACCCTGCGGTACGATCCCACTGGGCAAAAAGTCTATTCAAACACCAAAACCAATAATAATCCAGTTAGGTTTGACACCATAAAAGGTTCTTCCTGTGTTTACAACCCTCTGATGGCAGTCTATGTGGCCCGTACCCTAGACATATCCGGTCTGAAACATGATGCCCGGATACCAATCAGTGTCCTGATCGATGATAGTACTTATGAAATTTATATCCGTTATCTTGGGAAAGAAGTAGTGGAAAATCGGGATGGAAAGAAATACAATTGTGTTAAATTCGCAGCTAAAATGATAAAGGGTACAATTTTCAGGGGAGATGAAGATGTTCTGGTCTGGGTTACAGATGATGAGAACAGAATTCCTGTGTACATCGAAGCAAAGATCCTGGTAGGCACGGTAAAAGCTTATCTAAAGGAAATGCGTGGCCTCAGAAATCCACTTTCTTCCCTTATTAAGAATAGGAGATAATAACAGGTAAAGGACAGATTATTTCTTGTGTTGATTTAAATTACTATTGTATTTTTGTATAATAAAATAAAGTACAAGGTTCAGAATCTCACAACCCATGTCCCAAAAAAAAAATTTAATCACATGAAAAAAGGAATCATAATTATTGTCGCCCTGATTCTGGCAGGATTTTATGGCTGTGGCCCGAAGGCAAAAAAAGAAGCGAAAAGCGAAGCCCCACTGATCGAAAAAAAGGAGATGAAGCTTGCAAGTAACATCATGACTCCTGAAGTGCTATGGTCATTCGGAAGAGTAAGCGAGCCGGTTGTTTCACCAGACAAATCGACCATCCTATATGGTGTTACCTATTATGACATTGCCCAAAACAAAGGGAACCGTGAACTTTATACCATTGGTGTGGATGGAAAAAACGGAAAACAGATAACACAAACAAAATATAGTGAATATGCTGCAGCTTGGACTCACGATGGGAAAAAGATTGCTTTCATGTGCACCGAATCAGGATCAATGCAACTTTGGGAAATGAACCCCGACGGCACTGGTCGTCAACAAATATCCAATATCGAATCCGGGATCACCGGGTTCTGCTATTCTCCTGATGGTAAAAAAGTGCTTTATACTAAAGAGGTAGCACTGGATAAAACTGTTAAAGACATTTATCCTGACCTGCCGCTTTCTTCTGGCAGGATCATGACCGACCTGATGTACCGTCATTGGGATAGTTGGGTTGATTCTTACAGCCATATTTTTGTAGCCGATTTTGATGGTAACAAGCTTACAAACGATATTGATATTATGAAAGGTGAGCCCTATGAATCCCCATTAAAACCTTTTGGCGGAATGGAACAAATCACATGGAGCCCAGATAGTAAAGTAATTGCTTATACTTGCCGGAAGAAAAAAGGGATGGAATATGCCTTATCGACCAACTCCGACATTTATCTTTTTGATCTCGGAAGTAAGAAAACAACCAACCTCACTGAAGGAATGATGGGATATGATATTGCTCCTGCCTATTCACCTGATGGCAAAAAAATTGCATGGCAGAGCATGGAACGCGATGGCTATGAATCAGATAAAAATAGGCTATTCATCTATGATTTTGAAACAAAAACCAAGACAGATTACACAAAAGATTTTGATCAGAATGCTGAAAGTCTTGCCTGGACAGACGATAGTAAATCTATTTACTTCATTTCAGATATCCAGGCTACCGACGAGATCTATCGTCTCGATGTTGCCGATGGAAAGATAACAAGAGTTACCGAAGGCATTCATGATTATACAGGAGTCATTCCCGTTGGCAAACAACTTATCGCAACCAGGATGTCGATGTCTATGCCCATTGAGATCTATTCAGTTGATCCTTCCAATGGAAAAGACACACAAGTCACCTTCACCAATAAAGACCTGCTAGATCAACTTAAAATGTCCACAGTTGAAAAACGCTGGATCAAGACAACAGACAACAAGGAAGAATTGGTTTGGATCATCTATCCACCCAATTTTGATAAAACGAAAAAATATCCTGCCCTTTTATATTGCGAAGGTGGTCCCCAAAGTACAGTCAGCCAGTTCTGGTCATATCGTTGGAATTTCCAAATGATGGGTGCCAATGGATACATTATCGTAGCCCCTAATCGCCGTGGGTTACCCGGTTTCGGTCAGAAATGGAATGAAGAGATCAGCGGGGATTATGGTGGACAAAATATGAAAGACTACCTCAGCGCCATTGATGCAATGGCGAAAGAACCTTTTGTTAACAAAGATAAACTTGGATGTATCGGCGCAAGTTATGGCGGGTTCTCGGTTTATTGGTTAGCAGGAAACCACAACAAAAGATTTAAGGCATTTATTGCACATGATGGCATGTTTGACTTTGAAAGCCAATACCTAGCAACAGAAGAGATGTGGTTTGCTAACTGGGACCTTGGTGGTCCATTCTGGGATAAGAAAAACAAGGTTGCCCAGCGTTCCTTTGCCAACTCACCTTCCCGCTTCGTTCAAAATTGGGATACTCCAATCCTTGTGGTTCATAGTGAACTTGATTACAGAATCCCTGTCACGCAAGGAATGGAAGCCTTCAATGCCGCAATCTTAAGAAAAGTGCCGGCTGAATTCCTGTTTTTCCCTGATGAGAATCATTGGGTGCTTAAACCACAAAATGGAATTCTCTGGCAAAGAACCTTCTATGCATGGTTGGATAAGTGGTTAAAGTAAAAATGGCACAGAGGAATGATAACATACATCGTGCCGCTGAATTAATCCTCAAATCAAAGTTTACAACAGCATATACTGGTGCAGGGATCTCGGTCGAAAGCGGGATCCCTCCATTCAGAGGGGATGGGGGTCTATGGTCAAAATACGACCCCATCTCGCTCCAAATTAACCAATTTTTGGAGCATCCATTAAAGTCATGGGAAATCATCAAGGAGATCTTTTACAACTTTCTAGGCTCAGCCAAACCCAATAAGGCCCACTTGGTATTGGCGGAGATGGAACAACAAGGCTTACTTAGCAGAACAATCACCCAGAACATCGATAATCTGCACCAGGAAGCAGGATGCAAACATGTCTACGACTTTCATGGCAATTCAAAACGACTGGTTTGTCTTTCATGCCACGCCTTCTACCCGGTCTACGAAGTCAATCTCGATCATCTACCACCAACATGCAAACAATGTGGAGGATTGCTGAAACCCGATTTTGTTTTCTTTGGTGAAACCATTCCTTCCGTTCCACTTGCAGCGGCTTATGAAGCGGCCAAAATATCAGATGTTTTTCTGATTATCGGAACAACTGGCGAAGTCATGCCGGCTAATCAATTTCCGCTTATGGCAAAAGATAACGGGGCAATGATCATTGAAGTCAATCCTGAGGTATCCAATTATACTTCCATAGTGACTGACACTTTTTTACAAGGCAAAGCAACAGAAATGATGGGATTACTTGCAAAGGCATTATTTTCCTCGCCCTTGAACAATGATTAGAATTGTGTAGATGAGAATCTTGAAGTCCATGGCAAGCGACATATTCTCAATGTAGAGCAGATCGAACTTCAACCTTTCAATCATCTGGTCCACATTTTCAGCATATCCGTATTTAACCTGCCCCCAGGAAGTAATTCCAGGTTTAACCTTATGAAGCAAACGATAATGAGGAGCACGGGCAACAATTTTTTCAATATAATATTTTCTTTCCGGCCGTGGTCCGACCAAACTCATGTCACCTTTCAATACAGTAAAAAACTGGGGAATCTCATCGATTCTGACCTTTCTAAGAAACTTGCCTAATGGAGTGATCCTTGGATCGTCTCTTGAAGATAACATTGGACCATTTCTCTCAGCATCACAGAACATCGTCCTAAATTTATGCATGATAAAAGGTTTGCCCTTCAAACCAATCCTTTCCTGAGAAAAAAATATTGGACCCTTGGAGGTTAGTTTTACACCAATGGCAGTGAATAGAAAAACAGGGAATAAAATAATAAGGCAGATGATTGAGATCCCAATGTCAAGAATTCTTTTCAGTGATAACTGCCAATCAGGCATGAGATCAGGGAAAATCTGAATCAAAGGTGCCTGGAAGATAGAAGTTGTCTTGACAGATCCCACCAGAATATCCTGAATTACTGGAATGATCTTGATCACAACATCAGTATCTTCAAGTTGTGTAATGATGTTCTCGATAGTATGGTTCTCGGAATTCTCAATTGCAATGATCACCTCCTCGATGCTGTACTCCTTTACCAATCTGTTCAACTCCTGCAATTTCCCGAGGTGCGGAATAAAGTCGGCTAGCTTGTATGACTTGTATCCTTCAACATTGACAAACCCAATGAAACGATTGCCCGAAGATTTTTCCTGATTCTCTATTTCATGGTAAATAGCGACTGCATTACCATTGCTTCCTACAATAATAGTATTGAACCCCATGATCTTATTGTGGATCTTGTAAGCAGTGTTGGAAGTCAGGAGAACACGAAAAGAAGCTGTAAACAACAAATGAAACCCAAGAAGGGCAAAAAAGAATTCAATATAAGTCTTATTATTGATGATAACATCATCGAGAATCAATGTGAAAAACAAAATCGTTACACCAATGATAGATATAAGTACCGTTTGCCCAAATTCCTTAAGACGTCCTTTTCGATAAATTTTTCGATAAGTCCCGATGAGAAGATAAAGAACCAGCCAGAACAAAGGAATAAATATCACTCCCACGTAAAGTTTCGTATCCATAAAAACCTCACCAAGATGCCTTAATATCTGATGATCTACGGTATATTTACGAAATATGAAAAAACATGTCCACGCAAGTACAGCCGACAATAGATCTGCAATGATATATTTTGTTACCTGGAGTCTTTTATTCATGAATGAACTGTGTTAACAGTCGTGTCGTTTCTTAAAAGGATAATACTTTAATATTATCCATGAGTATCCGATAGTGATCTCCTGTAGTATTTTCAAAATAATAATAAACCTTGAATACCGTCGCACCTGAATAAGCATTAAGAATATTGGTCAGGTTGATGTATATCTTCTTCCAACTGCCATTAGACGGATTCAGTGTCATGATAGGAACCTGTGTAACAATACCTAAAACTGTAACATACACTCCAACAGTCAAAGATGATGTAATATTGTAGTTTAATTCAAGGAACATTGCTGAAGTTGATGAAATATGATAAGCGGACCGTGAAGCCGCTGCAAAAGTCGATCCGATTGTATCAAGTTCAATAATCGCTGAATGATTACCTTCGAATGTCGAATCGCCCCTGCCAGTTGTAAGGCCTATATGCATCGTGGCTTCTGAAGTTGTATCAAGAGTGATTGCTGCCTGGTCGAAATCTTCTTTCCAGACAAACTTCGTCTTTGACGAATAGGTCGTGGTTAGGATACCAACATCCAGCGTCTTTTGTGGGACAAGATTTACCGTCTTGGTTATTTCCGTATAGAATGGATAACTGATTCTTGTAGTGGCAATCCCGTCTTGCATCACTCCCGCAAGAACCATCAAGGTGTGTGTCCCTTGCTTTAACACAGGAAATGTAGCAGGAAGTTGAAATGTCCCGATAAAATCCCCATCAACATAAACCCATGCATCGGTAATTTTGTTGCTGGCTGTTCCCTGAATTGAATAATCAGTGGTCAATCGAATTGAGTCGATCTTCAGATAAGCTGGAATAGTCTGGGATCCGGAGAATTTGTCACATGAAGTCTGTCCGAGAACCAGGAGAAATAATAAAGAAAGAGAAAGAAAGGGTAAAATTTTTCTGCAAACCATAATCCGTAACTGGGAGACCTTAAAAATTAACGATTTATTATTTTGAATATTGTTGAAATTCTAGGGAAAAGATTTTAACAACTTTGCCTGACAGTTAAGAACAGATTAAAGGTTGTTTGCCGATTGATTTATCTTTTCAATCACTTTATGGGCCACTTCAAGAGCACTATATCCATCATTTATGGTCACAAACGGCATGGTATTGTTGGTAATGGCGTTGTAAAAGCTTTCAAGTTCTGCTTTTATGGCATTGAGTGGTTTGATCTCTGGTTTGGTAAAAGAGATCTGTTTACTCCCTTTCCCAGGACCAAGATCTATCATAAAGGCCAATGGCAAAGATCCTGATTTATCCGGATCTTTGATACGAACCACTTCAACTTCCTTAGCAAGAAAATCAACAGCAATGTAAGCATCCCGTTGAAAGAATCTCGATTTACGCATATTTTTGACTGATATCCTGCTGGCAGTCAGGTTTGCCACACAACCATTGTCAAATTCAATTCGTGCATTAGCAATATCTGGAGTGTCACTAACAACAGCAACTCCACTTGCACTTATTTTCCGAATGTTACTGTTAACAACACTAAGAATGATATCAATATCATGAATCATCAAGTCAAGTATGACTGGAACATCGGTTCCACGAGGGTTAAATTGTGCTAGCCGGTGTGTCTCTATAAACATCGGCTTGTTGAAAAAAGGTTCTGCCGCAAGAAATGCAGGGTTGAACCGTTCAACATGACCTACCTGAACTTTAACATTGGCTTCACTAGCAATTTTGATCAACTCTTTTGCCTCCTCTAAAGTGGTAACAATCGGCTTTTCGATAAAAACATGACGAAATTTCCTTAAAGCCGTTGAAGCACATTCAAAATGAGAAATCGTCGGAGTAACAATATCAACCACATCAACGGAATCAATCAACTCGTCTAACGAAAGGAATCGTTTGATACCAAACTCTTTCTCCACCTTAACGGCAATTCCGTCATCCGGATCATTAAAACCGATTAGTTCGTAATTAGAAATTTCTTTGATACATTTAATATGGATTTTCCCAAGGTGACCCGCACCCAATACCCCTATTTTTAGCATTTGCAGATGTTTTATTCGTGACACTATGTCTTTGCCACTTTTTTTACAAATGTAACGTTTTTGGCGCGATTGAAATGATTATTTTCGTGAAAAATTTGAGAAGCCAGTATGGATTATGATTGATTCTTATAAACACCAGGGATTAAGAAAACAACTTGTTGAGATTATTCGTCAGAAAGGGATCTATGATAATACTGTTTTGTCCGCAATTGGCAACGTTCCCCGCCATTTTTTCTTTGAATCTTCCTTCCTGAAATATGCCTATGAAGACAAGGCATTTCCCATTGGCGCAGGCCAAACCATTTCACAACCCTATACTGTCGCATTTCAGTCGCAATTATTGATGCTCTCCAAAGGTCAAAAGGTACTCGAAGTCGGAACAGGATCTGGATACCAGGCTTGTATTCTAGCTGAAATTGGTGCTAAGGTTTTCAGTATCGAACGACAGAAATCATTGTACCAAAAAGCAATACAATTTCTGCCATCACTTGGCTACAGAATCAAATTGTTTTATGGAGATGGCTACAAAGGACTTCCTGCCTATGCTCCGTTCGATCGAATCATTGTCACTGCTGGGGCACCCATCATTCCGGATGCACTTATCGAACAGCTGAAACCCGGAGGAATTATGGTAATTCCTGTTGGTGGAGATGAAGTCCAGGAAATGACTACGATTACAAGGATCTCTGAAAATGAATTTGTAAAACGCGAACATGGAAAATTCCGGTTTGTTCCCTTACTTGAAAATAAAGCAAGTGAAGGATGAAAGGAAAGTCTCTTTCATAAAAATGGATATCTCGGAAAAATCAATTCATAATCCTTTGATGCCTTCTCAACCGGAGAAAGAATGCATACGAAAACCCAGCAATCATCACGATTGCTCCAGCCCATAAAACATTGATATAAGGATTCTCAATTGCTTTTACAACAATGTAATCGGGATTATTTCCTGCTGATGAGATATAAGTATAATAATCTGTCCAAAGAAAATGTCTTGTGTCAGGATTATAAACATCCCCCATTCGAGGATTCCGGTTCACCGAAGGATAAAGCGTGAACTCTTTCATATACTTTCCTTTTTTGGTCTTCAGAAAATCAACCGTATAAGTGGTAGTATTTCCGGTTTTAGATTCTGTGTTGTACACTACATAAAAACCGTCCAAATAAAGTGTGTCTCCTTTCACCAGGAGAAGATTCTCTGCATTGGTTTTCATATCACCCAGATCAAAGCGGGATGTATTAGTAGAAATTGTTTTCGAATTTGAAAAAGTCATGATGGTCCCTAATGAAAAAAAGAGAAATCCGCAATGTGATAAAATTGCTGCCAGATTTCTGGGCCTTGCCGATTGAAAGATGAGGTTATAAAGGGAAGACAGGATCGAGAAAAGGATAAATAAAACGGCAATTATCAGGTTCACCCTTCCTATGATCCCATTCATTGTGAGAAGAAGTAAAGCCACAATACTTATGACAAAGGGAACGATCATCTTTTTAAGGAATACACGCCCTGAGTTTACATTGTAATGCAGGAATTGAGTAAAGGCAATAAACCCGGAAATAAGCAAAATAAAAGGTGTCTGCCAACGGTTATAGAATCCTATACGATCAGATGGCGGAGCAATGTTCGTCCTGAATATACTGTTAAAAACGGGTAAAGATGTGGTGAAAATTATCTGAAATGCTGCCAAAATAATAATGATTGCACCCATAAACATCCAGAATTCCCTGGATAAAAGAATTTCCTCTTTTTTTTCAGAGAAGTGCTTGAAATGCTTAACAATAAAAAATATAGTCAAAGTAAAAAAGACCACAAGAAACATCAGCAACTGTGCAGTCATTCCATTATCAGTGAATGAATGAGCAGAAGAATCAGCCAGAACACCACTACGGGTTAGGAAACTTGCATAGAGCACAAGAAGATATGACAGGGCAATAAAAATAAAAGCTGCAAGTAGAGCATATCTTTGTTTCCTGGCAACCAACATAAAATGAAGTCCCGCCACGAGTGTCAACCATGGAACCAGAGAAGAATTCTCAACCGGATCCCACGACCAGAACCCACCAAAAGTCAAGGATACATATGCCCATGCTCCCCCAAGCAAGATACCTGCCCCCAACATAGTCAGCGATAAAAGCGTCCATGGTAATGCAATCCTGATCCAGGTATTATATTCTTTGCGGATCAATCCGGAAAGAGCATATGAAAAAGGAACCAGGGCCAACGCGTAGCCAAGAAACAGAATTGGAGGATGAATGGTCATCCAGATGTTCTCCAATAAAGGATTTAACCCATTGCCATCATTTATCATCGAAAGATAATCGGGATGAGTAAAAATTGAATCCTGAATATTGGTGTATGTATCTCTTAGAAGCATAAATGGACTTCCCCCAATTTTAAATGAAAAGAAGTGAACACCCAACATCATTGACGTCACAAAAACTTGCGAAAGAGACACAATTGCAAGCACATGATCCTCCCATTTACGTGAAATAAAAATTAATAAAAGCCCGATTATGGCCTGGAAGACTGCCCAAACTAAAAAACTCCCTTCCTGCCCTGCCCAAAAACAGGAAATAATATACTTGACTGGAAGCAATGTGGAAGAATATTGCCACACATAAGAATATTCAAAATAATGACTGAAGATCAGGTAATACAGAATAATGGCAACTGAAATCAGTGAAAGTACATGCAAAACAAAAAAAACTCTGGCGTAGGATCTGATGACATGCATTTTCGCATCCTTCCTACTGATATTCAGAATATACAGGACTGTCGCTATAATTGCTCCTAAAAAACTGATCCAGACAAATGCCTTGCCAAACATCCCTGGAATTAAATGTTCTCCAATGTAATGTATATTCATAGGTTGATTTCTGAATTAGCCGCAAAGGTACATTTTTCAGTATTAGCATGAAAATTCTCATTATTTTCGCTAATAAATTATTAGCAATGGCAAAAATCGGATTGATAGGGGGCTCAGGACTGGAAAAACTCAATTTGTTTCATAATCCCCAAGAGATTAGCATAGCCACTCCTTATGGTGATCCCAGTTCAACATTCTTGAAAGGCGAAGTCGGGAATCATGCAGTATTTATTCTATCACGTCATGGAAGAGACCACACCATAACTCCTTCTCAAGTCAATAATCGTGCGAACATTCATGCATTTAAAGAACTTGCTTGTGATCACGTGATTTCAACCACTGCTTGCGGAAGCCTTCGCGAAGAGATCCAACGAGGACATATTGTGATACCGGATCAGTTCATTGATTTTACCCGTCATAGAATAAACACGTTTTATGAGGCCTTTGATCCAGGAAGCCCTATTCATACTACCATGGCAGATCCTTTTTCGGAAACTCTCCGGCAATTAATGATCTCAGCCGCTGCCGATCTTGGACTACCATTTCATCCTGCAGGCACAGTTGTTACCATTGAAGGGCCCCGTTTTTCAACCCGGGCAGAGTCAGTTATGTTCCGTACCCTTGGAGCTGACCTTATCAACATGAGCATCGCTCCTGAAGCAGCGTTGGCTAAAGAAGCTGGCCTGTCCTATGCAGCGATAGCACTCTCAACTGATTATGATTCCTGGAAACATGATGAAATGCCTGTAACCTGGGAAGATGTCTTCCGGGTCTTTGAAGAAAATGTCAGGCATGTTACAACCCTATTGGAAAAGCTGATATTGAATCTTTAAGTCTATTTTATTGGAACAGCATTCCTGTGTAATAATTCCAACTATTCCTTGGGCTCCTCTGGCTCTTCTTCTTTCTCTGGTGTCTCATTACGAGTTTCAACATCATTCTCTTTCGTTGCAGTTTTCAGGGTCTTCTTTACCACGTCTTCTTCAATAGCGGCCTCTTCGGAAGTTGATTTTTTGGTCGTACGACGACGACGCGTTGTCTTTACCTTTACCGATTCCTTAGAGGCAAGCATAGTTTCATTGTAATCGACGAGCTCCAGAATACACATATCAGCATTATCCCCAAGGCGGTTCCCTGTTTTTAATATCCGTGTATAACCACCCGGACGTTCTGCAATCTTCTGTGCAACTTCCCTGAACAATTCTGAAACAGCCTCTTTACTCTGAAGATAACTAAATACGAGCCTCCTTGAATGAGTCGAATCTTCTTTTGAACGGGTTATCAGGGGCTCAACATAAGTTCTCAAAGCTTTGGCCTTAGCCAAGGTTGTGGAAATCCGTTTATGTAAGATCAGGGATGATGCCATGTTGGATAACATGGCCTTACGGTGTGCACTCGTTCTTCCCAGATGATTAATTTTCTTACCGTGTCTCATTGTAATTATTCCTTATCTAATTTATATTTTGCAGTATTCATACCAAACTCCAGTCCTTTTGATTTCACCAGCTCTTCAAGTTCAGTTAGCGATTTCTTTCCAAAATTCCTGAATTTCAACAAGTCATTTTTATTAAATGCAACCAGGTCACCAAGGGTTTCCACATCGGCTGCTTTCAAACAATTCAACGCACGTACAGAAAGATCCATATCAACCAATTTGGTCTTAAGCAATTGACGAATATGCAGTGAAGTTTCATCAAATTCTTCAGCAACAGCTTTCTCTGCGGTATCAAGTGTGATCTTCTCATCTGAGAATAACATAAAATGCTGAATCAAAATTTTTGCTGCCTCTTTCAATGCCGTTTTTGGATGTATTGATCCATCAGTATCCATTTCGATGATCAACTTTTCATAGTCAGTTTTCTGTTCAACACGGTAATTCTCGATGTGAAATTTCACATTGCGGATTGGTGTATGAATAGAATCGATGGCTATTTTACCCAATGTAGATCCAAGCAATTTATTCTCTTCAGCAGGAATGTATCCCCGGCCTCTGTCAATGGTCAATTCAATATTCAGTTTCACATGAGGTTCCATATGGCAGATCACAATCTCTGGGTTAAGAACCTGAAAAACCGAAAGGAACTTATTGATATCGCCAGCCTTAAATATATTTTGTTGGCCAATAACAACATTTACCTTTTCAGATATCTCGGTTTCAATTTGACGTTTAAACCTGATCTGTTTGAGGTTTAGGAGAATCTCCGTAACATCTTCGATAACGCCTTTGACGGTCGAAAATTCCTGTTCCACTCCTTCAATCTTAACTGAAGTGATCGCATATCCTTCAAGAGAGGAAAGCAATATCCTTCTAAGTGCGTTACCAATGGTAATGCCGAATCCGGGTTCCAGAGGCCTGAATTCAAAAATTCCTCTGGTTTCATCGGCTTCAACCATAATAACCTTATCTGGTTTCTGGAAAGGTAGTATTGCCATGATATATATTTTAAATTAGTATTAATTTCTTTCTTGTCAATGCGGAAATTACAAGTCTTTTACGTCTTAATATGTCCTACTTGGAATACAATTCGACGATAAGCTGCTCCCTGATATTTTCCGGAATCTCTGCCCTCTCAGGGTAATTCATAAATTTCCCTGCCATCAGATTCGTATCCCATTCAAGCCAGGAATAAGCATTTGATCTTGAAGATATGGCTTCTGAAATCACTTCCAGTGACTTGGACCGTTCACGAACGCCAATAATATCTCCAGGTTTGACTTCATATGATGGGATGTTTACAACTTTTCCACCAACCACGATGTGACGATGGCCTATAAGTTGTCTAGCAGCACTACGTGTAGGAGCAATTCCAAGACGATAAACCACATTATCCAATCTGGACTCAATCAACTGCAATAGTACTTCACCCGTTATTCCTTTTTTCCTGGAAGCTTTTTCAAAGGTATTCTTAAACTGACGCTCAAGTATACCATAAGTATATTTAGCTTTCTGCTTTTCCATAAGCTGACTGCCATATTCCGATTGTTTTGCCCTTCTCTTGGTCTGTCCATGCATTCCGGGAGGGTAGCTCTTTTTATCGTAACTCTTATCTGGCCCGAAAATGGGGTCTCTGAACTTTCTTGCTATTCTTGACTTAGGGCCTATGTACCTTGCCATGCTTTTTATTTATGAATGTGAATGATTAAATTCGGAATTATACCCTTCTTCTTTTTGGAGGCCTGCACCCATTATGTGGCAATGGAGTAATATCAGTGATCTCCATCACTTCAATCCCTGCAGTGTGAATGGTACGGATAGCAGATTCTCTACCGGCACCCGGCCCTTTGATATACACTTTTACCTTCCTGAGCCCTTGATCAAAAGCTACTTTTGAAGCATCCTGGGCAGCCATCTGAGCTGCATAAGGAGTATTTTTCTTTGAACCTCTGAACCCCATTTTTCCGGCTGATGCCCATGAAATAACCTGCCCGGCATTGTTGGTAAGGGTAATAATTATGTTGTTGAAAGATGCATTCACAAAAGCCTTGCCAATTGCATCTACTTTAACAACCCTTTTCTTTGAACTTTTTTCAGTCTTTGCCATATTACTATATTACTATTTCTTGATAAACAAACTGTTCCCAATAGGAATGTGCTAAAACGAATTATTTCGTAGCCTTCTTTTTATTGGCAACCGTCTTCTTCCTACCTTTGCGGGTACGAGCATTGTTCTTCGTGCTCTGTCCGCGTGTTGGTAAACCAATACGGTGACGAATTCCACGATAACAACCAATATCCATCAAACGCTTGATGTTCATCTGAACTTCTGAACGAAGTGCACCTTCAACCTTGAAATTTTCATTGATGAGGGTACGAATTGCATTTTGTTCCTCATCATTCCAATCCTGGACTTTCTTATTCCAGTCGATGCCTGCCTTTGACAGAATGTTTTGGGCGGTACTGCGACCAATCCCATAAATGTAAGTCAACCCGATCTCACCCCTTTTGTTTTTAGGTAAATCAATACCTGCAATTCTGGCCATATCAATTCTTTATTTTGTGAGTATAATGATTATCCTTGTCTTTGTTTGTACTTTGGGTTCTTCTTGTTGATGATATAAAGTTTACCCTTTCTGCGCACGATTTTGCAATCAGCCGAACGTTTTTTTATTGAGGTTCTTACTTTCATTGTATTTAGATTTTCTATTGGTATCTGAATGTTATTCTTCCTTTTGTCAAATCATATGGTGACATTTCAATCTTTACCCTGTCTCCAGGAAGGATTTTGATGTAGTGCATCCTCATCTTTCCGGAAATATGAGCAGTTATCACGTGCCCATTTTCAAGTTCTACGCGAAACATGGCATTACCGAGAGACTCGATTACTGTGCCATCCTGCTGAATTGATGTTTGTTTTGACATTAAGACCGTTTATGTTTATACTATTCCCAGTACTTCTTCAATGTACCGGAATGTTGAAAGAACATCCGGCTCTTCTCTTTTCACTACCACTGTCAGTTCAAAATGTGCAGATGGATATCCATCTGCCGTGCGGATCGTCCACCCATCTTTCCCCTGCATGATATTCTTCGTTCCCAGGTTAATCATGGGCTCAATGCATATCACCATCCCTTCCTGCAATTTAACCCCTGTCCCCCTCTTTCCGTAATTAGGGACATCCGGTTTCTCATGTAATTTTCTTCCAATCCCATGTCCAACCAGTTCCCTGACAACCGAATAGCCAAAGGGTTCAACATGCTCCTGAACCGCTGAGCCGACATCTCCGATCCTGTTTCCTGAAACTGCATGATCAATTGCCAAAAACAATGATTCACGTGTTCTTTTCAACAGGCTGAGTACCTCCGGTGCAACTTCTCCCACTGCAAATGTATAAGCAGAGTCGCCGTTAAAACCGTTCTTGATGCTTCCGCAATCTATCGAAACTATATCACCATTTTTAAGAACTCTATCTCCCGGGATCCCATGTACAACCTCATCATTAACGGATGTACATAAAGTAGCCGGAAATCCGTTATAACCCTTAAACCCTGGAACCGCCCCCTCTGATCTCAAGTATTCCTCTGCGATCATATCCAACTGCCGCGTGGTTATCCCGGGTTTAATATTTTTTCCCACCTCAGCAAGAGTCCTGCTCACAATCAGAGCATTTTCTCTCAAATATTCTATTTCTTCCTCAGTCTTAAGTTCCATTCAGTTTTATCTGAATTGTTTTGTTCTTACCCTGTCATGCTAAAGGATGAACGTCCCTTTATCCTGCCTGATTTGGTAAGGCCATCATAATGCCGCATGAGCAAATGACTTTCAATCTGTTGCAATGTGTCAAGAACAACGCCAACGAGGATTAGTAACGATGTGCCGCCATAGAACTGGGCAAACTGCGTGTTTACCCCTACCAATCTTACAAATGCCGGCATAATTGCCACAAAGCCAAGAAAAATAGAGCCTGGAAGAGTTATTCTCGACATCACATTGTCAATAAACTCTGCAGTCCTTTTCCCTGGTTTAACACCTGGGATAAATCCTCCATTCTTCTTCATGTCTTCTGCCATTTGATTCGGATTCACCGTAATTGCAGTGTAGAAATAAGTAAAGACAATAATTAAAAGGAAAAATGTGCCATTATAAGCTAAACTGTTAAAATCAGTAAACACCCTCGCAAAACCAGTCAGTGTCTCCGAATTGGCAAAACCAGCCAATGTAAGTGGGAGAAACATGATGGCCTGTGCAAAGATGATAGGCATAACTCCTGCTGCGTTTACCTTTAAAGGAATGTATTGACGAACACCACCGTATTGCTTGTTCCCTACAATTCTTTTTGCGTATTGAACAGGAATCCTTCTCGTTCCTTGAACAAGAAGTATCGTGACAAGGATAACAAAAACAAGAAAGGCAATTTCAATTACAAACAATACCATTCCGCCACCTTTCTGTTCCATCCTCGATACCAATTCGCCAAATAGTGCAAACGGCAATCTGGCCATAATTCCAATCATAATGATGATCGAAATACCATTGCCAATCCCTTTATCAGTTATTCTTTCACCTAACCACATAATAAACATGGACCCTGCAGTTAGCAATATAATAGAAGAGATCCCAAAAAAGGAAAATACAGAATGATGCAATTGGACGGCACTAAAAGGATAAATGGCCTCAGAAGGAAGCTGTGAAACTAGGTTGGCAATGTATGCTGGCGATTGGAAAATCAAAATGAATACCGTAAGGTAACGTGTGATCTGGTTGATTTTTTTCCTCCCGCTTTCTCCTTCTTTCTGAAGCTTCTGAAAATAAGGAATGGCCATGCCAAGCAACTGTACAACAATGGATGCTGAGATGTAGGGCATAATACCCAGAGCGAATACAGATGCGTTGGAAAAGGCACCTCCTGAAAACATGTTCAGTAACCCGAGCAAACCACTTTTGGTTTGATTTTGGAGGCTTGCCAACATACTGGGATCAACACCTGGTAGTACTACATAAGCACCAAAACGATATACCAGAATAATACCAAGGGTATAGATGATCCTTTTCCTGAGATCCTCAATCTTGTAAATATTTCGAAGAGTTTGAATTAACTTTTTCATTCAAAACAGATTAAATTGTGTTCGCAATACCACCGGTTTCTTCAATCGCTTTTTTTGCTGCAGCAGAATATGCATGCACTGTAACCTGAAGCTTTGCTTTCAGTTCACCACGTCCCAGGATTTTGATCTTGGCACTCTTGGAAACATATCCGCTCTTTACCAAAACTTCCTGTGTTATTTCTGTAATGTTTTGCTTTTCAGAAATCGACTGCAGTACATCCAAATTGATCCCTTTATATTCCACCCGGTTGAAGTTTTTAAAACCGAACTTAGGAAGCCTTCTTGCCAAAGGCATCTGGCCTCCTTCAAACCCAAGTTTCTTGGAATATCCGGATCTTGACTGAGCTCCTTTATGTCCACGAGTAGATGTTCCTCCCCTTCCGGAACCTTGTCCCCTCCCAATGCGTTTTGTCTTTTTTGTCGAACCTTCTGCTGGTTTCAGATTACTTAAATCCATCTTTATAGCTTTTTATCTATTGATCCAATACTTTTCTATTGTACTTCTTCAACGGTAACAAGGTGATTTACTTTCGCAACCATCCCAAGGATCTGTGGCGTAGCTTCTTTCTCAACCGTATGATGCATTCTGCGTATTCCAAGGGCCTGCAATGTTCTTTTCTGCCTTAATGGCCGGCCGATTCCGCTTCTGATTTGAGTTATCCTGATCTTTTTCATTTCTTTTCCGTATTATTATTTTCCAGCTAGGCTTAGCCGTTGAATACTTTGTTAAGTTCAATCCCTCTGAGTTGTGCGATCGTATGAGGATCACGCATCTTCACAAGTGCATTGATCGTAGCCTTTACAACGCTGTGCGGATTTGAGGACCCTTTTGATTTTGCCAGCACATCTTTCACCCCAACGCTTTCCAATACAGCACGCATAGCTCCACCGGCGATTACTCCGGTGCCGGGCGCGGCAGGTTTAAGATAGATAAGTGCACCGCTGTATTTCCCCAGCTGATCATGTGGGATGGTACCTTTCAGGATCGGAACTTTGATCAGATTTTTCTTGGCATCATCTATTCCTTTTGCAATAGCAGCTGTGACTTCTTTTGCTTTTCCAAGACCGTATCCAACAACTCCATTTTCGTTTCCAACCACAACAATCGCTGAAAAACTAAATGTCCTTCCCCCTTTGGTGACTTTGGTTACCCTCTGAATGCTGACAAGACGATCTTTGAATTCGATCTCGCTTGATTTGACTCTTTTTATGTTAACGTTGCTCATACTGTTTTTAGAATTTCAGGCCTGCTTCTCTGGCTGCTTCTGCCAGTGATTTAACCCTTCCATGATACAAATATCCATTACGATCAAAAACTACTGCGCTAAACCCAGCTTGGACAGCCTTCTCAGCAATGAGTTTACCAACTAGCTTGGCTTTTTCCAAATGAGACAGCTTCTTATCGGCTAAATCTTTAGACATCGAGGAAGCAGCAACCAATGTCTTGCCCGACAGATCATCGATCAACTGGACATAGATTTCTTTGTTACTTCTGAATACACTCATCCGAGGCCTGTCAGGAGTCCCCTCGACGATCTTTCGAACGCGTTTCTTGATCCTGAACCTTCTGAATTCTTTATTACTTTTAATTGCCATTCTATACTAGTTTTTACAAATGATTCCAAATTATTACTGACTGGATGCTGATTTACCTGCCTTTTTCTTGACTTCTTCACCCAGAAAGCGAATACCTTTGCCCTTATATGGTTCTGGTTTACGCAAGGAACGTATCTTTGCAGCAACCTGTCCAATAAGCTGCTTATCGTTCGATTTCAAAATGATGGTATTGTTTTTCCCTCTTTCAGCAGTTGTTTCTACCTTTACCTCCTTAGGAAGTTCCATCACAATATTGTGTGAATAACCAAGTGAAAGCTCCAGAAGTTGTTCTTTTGCAGTCGCCTTGTAACCAACACCTATTAGTTCCTGAACAATTGTATAACCTTCATTCACTCCTTTTACCATATTCGAAAGTAAAGACCGGTAAAGACCATGTTTGGAACGATCATCCCTTTCTTCTGAATTCCTGTGAACAACTAGGTTTGTCCCTTCCACCTTTATTGTGATCTTAGGATCAATTTGCTGATATAGTTCTCCAAGTTTTCCTTTTACCGTTACCAGGTTTGAGGGAGAAACTTCTACAGTTACTCCGGCAGGCAGTTGGATCGGTAATTTTCCTATTCTTGACATATTAAGGTCTCCTCTTCAATTAACTGATAAAACATAAAACTTCACCACCAATTTTTTTTACTTTGGCTTCTTTATCGGTCATCATTCCTTGTGAAGTTGATATAATCGCTATTCCAAGTCCATTCAATACGCGGGGCAAATGATCAGCATCAACATATTTTCGTAGACCGGGTTTGCTGATCCTGACCAGTGAGTTGATAGCCGACAACTTGGATACCGGATGGTATTTCAAAGCTATCTTTATGACACCTGGTTTGGTTTCATCTTCAAATTTATAATTCAGGATATATCCTTTTTCGAAAAGGATCTTTGTCATCTCTTTCTTCAATTTCGAAGAAGGTACTTCAACGATCCGATGGTTTGCCATGATGGCATTCCTGACTCTTGTTAAATAATCTGCAATTGGATCCGTAACCATGATCAATCTTATCTGTTTGTTTGTTTTCTGTTCATTATTCAAGACACATTTTCGTATCTTACCAACTGGCTTTTCTTACGCCCGGTATCAGACCCTTAACAGCCATTTCCCTGAAATTGATACGGGAGACTCCAAAAATCCTCATATATCCTTTTGGGCGTCCTGTTAATTTACAACGGTTGTGCAATCTTACGGGCGATGCATTCTTTGGAAGCTTCTGTAGAGCAGTATAATCTCCTGCTGCTTTCAGTGTTTTCCTTTTTTCTGCAAACTTTTCTACCAGTTGTTCTTTTTTTCTTTCCCTGGCTTTGATTGATTCTTTTGCCATAAAATTATTTTGTTTTAAATGGTAATCCAAATTCCTTTAATAAAGCATGTGCTTCCCGATCAGTTCTGGCGCTGGTGACAAAAGTCACATCCAGCCCATTGATCTTGGCAACTTTGTCGATATCAATTTCAGGGAAGATAATCTGTTCAGGAATTCCCAGAGTGTAATTTCCCCGTCCATCAAATCCCTTATCACCAATGCCGCGAAAGTCCCTGATACGTGGAATAGAAACAGAAACCAAACGATCAAGAAACTCATACATCCCATTGCCACGCAATGTGACCCTGACCCCAATTGGCATTCCTTTTCTGAGCTTGAAATTGGAAATATCTTTCTTTGATTTGGTAGCCACCGCTTTCTGGCCTGAAATCATTGTCATCTCATTAATGCCGGTATCGATAAATTTCTTATCAGTGATGGCGATGCCCAATCCCTGGTTTAAACAAATCTTCATGATCCTGGGTACCTGCATCGGGCTCTTGTAATTAAACTGAGCCATCAAGGCGGGAACTACCTCTTTCATGTACTTTTCTCTTAATCTCGGTATATAAGCCATTATTTTATAACCTCCCCTGACTTTTTAGAATAACGTACTGACATATTTTTCTTACTGTCGACTCTTCTGCCGGTCCTGGTAGGTTTTCCGGTAGAATCGATAACCATCAGATTGGAAATATGAACCAGGGCCTCTTTTTTTATGATCCCACCCTGAGGGCTCTTGGCGTTGGGTTTGGTATGTTTGGAAACCATGTTGATTCCTTCCACAATGGCCCTGCTCTTTGCAGTATCCACCTTCAGCACTTTTCCCTGTTGCCCTTTGGAATTACCGGCAATAACCATCACCGTGTCGCCTTTCTTGATATGTAACTTCGTCTGCATGATCGAAAATATATACTTAAAGCACTTCAGGTGCCAATGAAATAATTTTCATGAATTGCTTTTCCCTTAATTCCCTGGCAACCGGACCAAAAATACGAGTACCGATCATTTCGCCTGCGGCATTCAGGAGAACCACTGCATTGTCGTCAAACCGGATATAAGAACCATCATTGCGACGAATCTCTTTTTTTGTCCTGACAACGACTGCCTTGGATACTGTTCCTTTTTTAATGTTCCCTGAGGGGATGGCGTTTTTAACTGTAACGACAATCTTATCGCCGATAGATGCATAACGCTTTCCCGTCCCGCCAAGGACCCTGATGCAAAGGACTTCCTTTGCGCCACTGTTATCTGCAACAGTTAGTCTTGATTCTTGCTGTATCATGGCTATTTAACCTTTTCTATTATTTCGACAAGTCTCCAACATTTGTTTTTGCTCAGCGGACGGGTTTCTGCTATCCGAACTTTATCGCCTTCGCTGCATTCATTCGCTTCATCGTGTGCCACAAAACGGGAACTCTTTTTCACGAATTTTCCGTATTTCGGATGCTTAACTTTCCGCTCGACTTCAACAACAATGGATTTTTCCATCTTATTGCTGATTACGATGCCGGCTTTTTCCTTTCTAAGTTTTCTGTTTTCCATTTTTTCTTCTTCTTGCTAGAGACTTTTCTTTTCTGTCTCTTCAAAAGTGAATTATATTATCTGTTTGGTCAATTTATCACCACTCAGAATCCTTCTTTTCAATTCAGTTTCAAGACGTGCAATAGTTCTGCGGTAGGCCCTGATCTTATTGGGATTTTCAAGAGGAGAAACAGCATGATTCAACTTCAGCTTGGTCAACTGTTTCTTTTCCTCATCCAAACGCTCGATAATCTCACCGGTCGTTAGTTCTCTGATTACTTTTTGTTCCATTTTTCTTTGAAAAGGAGATTGTTATTATAATTAATCTTGCTGCCTGTTAAATGGTTGTTTCTTCAGTATAATCCTTTCTTGTAACCATTTTTGTGGCCACCGGCAGTTTCTGTGCACCCAGGCGTAAGGCTTCCTTTGCAATTGCAAGCGAAACACCTTCTATCTCAAACATAATCCTGCCCGGAGTGATCCTGGCAACAAAATATTCAGGTGCGCCTTTTCCCTTACCCATACGAACTTCGGCTGGCTTCTTGGTTACTGGTTTGTCCGGGAAGATCCGTATCCAGAGCTGTCCTTCACGTTTCATAAAACGGGTGATAGCCTGACGGGCAGATTCTATCTGACGCCCGGTTATCCAGGCTTCCTCTAAAGTTTTTATCCCAAATGAGCCGAATGCAAGTTGATGGCCGCGCTGGGCGTTGCCTTTCATCTTTCCTTTCTGCTGCTTCCTGTATTTGGTCTTCTTAGGCTGTAACATTATCTGACAATTATTTGGTTATTGGGTCTTCTGTTTATTTTCTGGTTCTTGGTTTATTCCTTCTGTCCCTGTCACGGTCTCTGTCTCTCTCACCGCCACCTTTATGCTGATGTTCAGACGAAGGTTTCAATTTCGTACTTGCAGCAGCAGGCGTTAAGTCGGGACGTCCATAAATTTCACCTTTACAGATCCAAACTTTTATTCCTATCCTTCCATAAGTAGTATGGGCTTCACTCGTTGCATAATCGATATCAGCACGGAACGTATGCAATGGAATTCTTCCATCCTTATATTGTTCCCGGCGAGCCATTTCAGCTCCTCCTAAACGTCCTGATATCTGTACCTTAATACCTTCAGCACCAATTCGCATAGCCGAAGCGATGGAAGTCTTGATTGCCCTGCGGTAGGATATACGTCCTTCAATCTGGCTCGTAACCGTACCGGCAACAATCACTGCATCCAACTCCGGGCGTTTGATCTCAGAGATATTAATCTGGATTTCCTTCTTAGTGATTTTCTTTAATTCTTCCTTTAACTTATCTACTTCCTGTCCACCCTTACCTATGATAATTCCCGGACGCGCCGTATGTATGGTCACAGTAACAAGTTTCAATGTCCTTTCAATAACAATCTTGGCAATCCCTGCCTTGGATAAACGGGCATTCAGGTATTTCCGGATCTTGTCATCTTCGACGAGTTTGGTAGCGAAGTTTCTTCCACCATACCAATTGGAATCCCATCCCCTGATGATCCCCAGCCTGTTTGCGATTGGATTTGTTTTTTGTCCCATTAACAAAACATTTTATTGTAACAGTTCGATCTTATTCTTTGGTTTCTATTGTTGTTTCTTCAACTTCCGGAGACATCAGGTTACTGCTGTCAACGTAAAGTGTCACATGATTGGAACGTTTCTTGATCCGGTGTGCACGTCCTTGGGGTGCCGTACGAATACGTTTCAGTACCCGGCCACTGTCCACAGAAATCTCCTTTATAAAAAGGTCACTATCTTCCAACCTCACACCTTCATTTTTAGCCTGCCAGTTCGAAATGGCAGATTTTAAAAGGGTATAAAGCCGTTCGCTTGAGACCTGCGGTGAGTTCTTAAGCATGACCAATGCCAACTCCACTTTCTTTCCCCTGATCATATCTGCAACCAGTCTCATCTTACGAGGGGAAGTGGGACAGTTATTCAACCTTGCGTAATAAAGGGTCTTTTTTTCCTCTTTACGCTTCTCCGCTCTGTTTTTAATTTTTACGCCCATGATATCTTGAAATTATTCTTATTTCTTACCTTTATCCTTGTTACCGGCATGTCCCCTGAAAATACGAGTTGGTGCAAATTCTCCAAGCTTATGTCCAACCATGTTTTCTGTGACATATACCGGGATGAACTTATTGCCATTGTACACTGCAATTGTCTGCCCAACAAAATCCGGAGAGATCATCGATCCCCTTGACCAGGTTTTTATAACACTCTTTTTCTTGGAATCTCCTGCTTCCAGGACTTTCTTTTCCAGCTTGTAATTGATGAAAGGACCTTTTTTAAGCGATCTGCTCATATCCTGTTATTATTATAATTATTTTTTCCTTTTTTCGACGATGTACTTATTGGTACTCTTCTTCTTGCTCCGGGTCTTAAAGCCCTTTGCTGGAGTTCCTTTTCTTGATCTTGGATGTCCTCCAGTGGCCCTGCCTTCACCACCACCCATAGGATGGTCAACTGGGTTCATGGCAACACCACGGGTACGTGGTCTTCTTCCAAGCCACCTGCTTCTTCCTGCTTTACCTGAGGACTCAAGCTGATGATCCTGGTTTGAAACCATCCCGATCGTAGCTTTGCATGCCTGCAAAATCATTCGTGTTTCTCCGGAAGGCATCTTGATGATGGCAAATTTTCCATCTCTCGACATCAATTGAGCATAGGAACCTGCGCTTCTTACCAACTTTGCTCCCTGTCCCGGACGAAGTTCAACATTATGAATGATTGTACCGAATGGAATCTCACTGAGATAAAGTGTATTTCCTATCTCCGGAGCGCTTCCCTTTCCGGAAACTACTGTCTGGCCGACCTTCAGTCCGTGAGGAGCAATGATATAGCGCTTCTCACCGTCATTATAGCAAACCAGTGCAATTCTGGCCGTTCTTCCAGGGTCGTATTCAATGGTTTTTACTATTGCAGGAATAGTCTCCTTATCCCTCTTGAAGTCGATGATTCTGAACATCTGTTTATGACCACCACCGACATACCGCATGGTCATTTTTCCTTCGTTGTTTCTACCACCACTCTTCCTGTGAGGAAGCAGCAAGCTCTTTTCAGGCGTCGAAGTTGTGATTTCGTCAAACGCGCTGATCAGTTTGAAGCGCTGACCTGGGGTTGTTGGGTTAAATTTCTTAAGCGCCATTTATTTAAATATTGCTGTAAAAATCAATTGTTTCACCTTTTGCCAATGTTACGATGGCCTTTTTAAAATTGTTGGATTTACCGCTGATAAAACCGTTCTTTGAATACCGGCTTTTGCTCTTACCACGATAAACCATGGTATTAACATCGGAAACTTCCACTCCGTAAATATCTTTGATCGCTTTCTTGATCTCAAGCTTGTTGGCCCGCTTGTCTACCTTGAACCCATAACGGTTGAGCTTCTCGCCCATCTGGGTCATCTTTTCGGTAATGATCGGCTTTATTATTACGCCCATTTTTTATGCTTTTTTTGTGTTCTTGCTTAATTAATTGGCATGGATACTTTCTATTTCCTTCACCGAACTTTCAGTTAACAACAGACGACCGGCATCCAGAATTTCATATGTATTCAGATCGGAAGCCTGGATCACCTTTACTTTCGCCAGGTTACGGGAAGATAGAAGAACATTCAGGTCAACGTTGTTGGTGACCAGCAAAAGTTTCTTACCGTCTGTCTTGAAATTCTTAAGCAATTCAGTAAAATTCTTAGTCTTGGGCGTCTCAAAAGTAAAATCCTCAACAACCATGATGCTTTCATCTTTTACCTTATAGCTCAATGCAGATTTTCTTGCCAGTCTCTTCAATTTCTTGTTGAGTTTGAAATCATAATCCCTGGGATGAGGCCCAAAAACTCTTGCACCACCTTTGAATAAAGGACTCTTTATACTGCCAGAACGAGCTCCGCCTGTTCCTTTTTGTTTCTTCAGCTTCCGTGTGCTTCCCGTAAGCTGAGACTTTTCTTTCGAGCTATGAGTTCCCTGTCGCCTGTTTGCCATGAACTGTTTTACATCCAGATAAATGGCGTGATCATTGGGTTCAATACCAAAGATGGTATCGTCCAAGGTGATCTTGCGGTCAGTCTGTGCTCCTGATACGTTATAAACTACTACTTCCATCTCTCAATAATTACATATGAACCATTGGATCCCGGGATTGCTCCTTTGACCAGAACCAAATTTTTATCTAAAATGATCTTCAAAATCTGAAGATTGATCACCTTCACCCGGTCACCACCCATTCTTCCTGCCATCCTTAACCCCGGAAATACCCTTGAAGGCCACGAAGAAGCACCCACTGAACCGGGAGCCCTTAAACGATTATGCTGACCATGAGTAGCTTCACCAACACCATGGAAATGATGTCTCTTTACTACACCCTGGAAACCTTTCCCTTTCGAAATCCCTACAACATCAATATATTCTCCTTCTTCAAAAATATCAACCTTAAGAATATCACCAAATTGTTTCATGTGGCCAACTTCAAAACGGGTAAACTCGGCTACCACCTTTTTGGGGGTAATACCTGCTTTTGAAAAATGACCTTTCAGCGCTTTCGTCGTATGCTTTTCTTTTTTATCTTCAAAAGCAAGCTGAATGGACTCATAACCTTCTTTTTCCTTTGTTCGGACTTGGGTTACTACACAAGGACCTGCCTCTATGACAGTACATGGAAGATTCTTTCCATTCGCGTCATATATGCTGGTCATTCCGACTTTTTTTCCTATTAATCCAGACATTTTATTTTTTTTTTCAGTTTAATGAGAAGAAACGATCAAACCTTGATTTCAACTTCAACACCACTCGGAAGTTCGAGCTTCATCAAAGCATCGATGGTTTTTGATGTGGTGCTGTAAATATCCAAAAGCCGTTTATATGAACAAAGTTGGAACTGTTCCCGCGATTTCTTGTTCACAAAGGTCGACCGAAGTACAGTAAATATTTTCTTATCGGTCGGCAATGGAATAGGTCCACTCACAACAGCACCTGTGGCTTTTACAGTCTTAACGATTTTTTCGGCTGATTTATCAACCAGACTGTAATCGTATGACTTCAATTTTATTCTGATTCTTTGGCTCACTTTTTTTTGTTTTTGTTGAAACGCCTTCTGGCGTCTTTACAAGAATTGTTCTGTTATTTTAATATGCGGGAACGTATCCCCTTATTTTATATAAAACATCATTCATGATCTCCTGTGGAATAGCGCCAAAATGTGAAAATTCCAACATACATGTTGCCCTTCCGGAAGAAACACTGCGCAAGGTTGTTACATATCCAAACATTTCTGACAGTGGAACTTTTCCAAGAATCACCTGATCGACCATACGCGATTGAACTTCCTCAACCTGTCCTCTGCGCTTGTTCAGGTCGCCGGTCACGTCACCCATATATTGACTCGGCGTAACAATCTCGAAACGCATGATGGGCTCCAGTAACACTGCTTTTGCTTTTCTGCATGCTTCACGAAATGCAATCCCTGCAGCAATCTGGAATGCAAGTGCATCGGAATCGACACTGTGAAAAGAACCATCGATCAGGCGTACCTTGATACTTTCCATCGGATAACCGATGATGGGACCGTTCATCATGGCCGACTTCAATCCTTTTTCAATCGACGGAATAAATTCCTTAGGAATATTTCCGCCCCTGATATCGTTGATAAATTGAAGGCCTTTAATGCCTTTATCTGCCGGAGAGATTTCTATGACAAGGTCAGCGAACTTGCCTTTGCCACCAGTTTGTTTTTTATATACTTCGTGATGAAGAACGGTATTGATGATCGCTTCTTTATAAGCTACCTGGGGATTTCCACGGTTACATTCAATATTGAACTCGCGTTTCAGGCGATCGCAGATGATATCCAGGTGAAGTTCACCCATCCCGCTGATGAGGGTTTGCCCTGTTTCACTATCGACCTTAACCTTGAAAGTAGGATCCTCTTCTTCCAGCTTTGCCAGCGCTACCATCAGCTTTTCAACATCATCCTGTGCCCTGGGTTCCACTGCCATGTTGATAACAGGCTCAGGAAACGCCATGGTTTCAAGAATGATAGGATGTTTAATATCACATAGAGTATCGCCGGTATGAATATTTTTCAGACCAACTGCAGCACCGATTTCGCCTGCTTCAATTCGTTTGATGGGATTCTGCTTGTTTGCATGCATCAGCATCAACCTCATGATCCTCTCCTTCTTATCGGTATTGGCATTCAAAACAGTACTGCCAGCATCAAGCCCACCGGAATAGACCCTGAAATAGGCTATTCTTCCCATGAACGGGTCTGTGGCAATCTTAAAAGCAATGGCAGTAAAAGGTTCGTTTGGATCAGGTTTCCGTGATTCTTCTTTCTCAGTAAATGGGTTGATACCAACTATAGCAGCCCTGTCGAGTGGAGAAGGCAGATATTTGCTTATGGCATCTATCAGCAACTGAATGCCTTTATTTTTAAAGGCAGCACCACAAATGACCGGAGAGATGCGGTTTTCAAGAGTCGCTTTACGAAGTGCAAAGATGATTTCCTCTTCTGTGATGGAATCAGGATCATCCAGATATTTTTCAAGTAAATGATCACTCTCTTCAGCTGTTCCTTCAATAAGCCTGGCACGACATTCCTTTACCACATCTTTAAGATCCTCAGGGATGGGGATCTCATGATATTGTTTGCCTAGGGTATCATCTTCCCATATAAATGCTTTGTTTGATACCAGGTCAACAACTCCGGTAAATGCATCCTCTGCCCCTATCGGGATCTGAATCGGGATTGGATTGGCACCCAGCTTTTCTTTGATCTGAGCAACAACCTTAAAAAAATCAGCCCCCGTGCGATCCATTTTATTAATGAAACTGATACGGGGAACGTTATACTTATTTGCTTGTTTCCAAACAGTTTCGCTTTGAGGTTCGACACCGCCAACGGCACAAAAAATAGCCATGGCGCCATCAAGAACCCTCAACGAGCGCTCTACTTCAATAGTGAAATCAACATGACCGGGTGTATCGATGATATTGATCCGGTACTTCTGATCATGATAATCCCAATAAACAGTTGTTGCGGCAGAAGTGATGGTGATGCCTCTTTCCTGCTCCTGAACCATCCAGTCCATCGTAGCAGTTCCATCATGAACTTCTCCCAGCTTATAATTGATGCCTGTATAATACAAAATACGCTCCGTCGTCGTGGTTTTACCCGCGTCGATGTGCGCCATAATGCCTATGTTGCGAATATTTGTTAAATTCTCTGACATTACTTTTTTTGTATCCTGCTTCTTTACGTTATTATTAAAATCTGAAATGTGAGAAAGCCTTATTGGCTTCGGCCATTCTGTGCGTATCTTCTTTCCTTTTAAATGCTGCGCCTTCTTCCTTGAATGCAGCTACTATTTCAGCGGCCAGCTTCTGTCCCATACTTTTTTCGTGTCTCTTTCTTGAAAACGACACCAGCGCTTTCATCCCGATGGACATTTTTCTGCCCGGCCGAATTTCGGAAGGGATCTGAAAAGTAGCCCCACCAATACGGCGGCTTCTTACTTCCACAGAAGGAGTGACATTTGCCAGCGCTTTCTTCCAAACGTCGAGACCGTTTTCTTTGGTCTTATCTGCAACAATATCGATGGCCTCATAGAATACATCGTAGGCAATGTTTTTCTTACCCTGTTCCATGAGATTGTTCACAAACTTTGTGACCAGCGTATCGCCGTACTTTGGATCCGGAAGTATCGCTCTTTTCTTTGGCTTTGCTTTTCTCATATTATATTGTGTACTGGTTATCCGATAAGCGCAAAGGCAACCATAAAGATCGCCCATGCAATGAATTCAATTATTATTTCTTAATTTTTGGTCTTTTTGCTCCATATTTTGATCTCCGCTGTTTTCTTCCTTCTACTCCGGATGTATCCAATGCACCACGGATGATGTGGTACCTGACTCCCGGAAGGTCTTTTACCCTGCCGCCACGAATCATCACGATGGAGTGTTCCTGCAGGTTATGGCCTTCACCAGGAATGTATGCGTTTACTTCTTTCCCATTGGTCAGACGAACCCTGGCAACTTTACGCATGGCAGAATTCGGTTTCTTTGGAGTGGTGGTATATACCCTGACGCAAACACCCCTGCGCTGCGGACAGGAATCCAATGCCGGCGATTTGCTTTTCTCGGTCAGCTTTGATCTTCCTTTACGAACCAATTGTTGAATTGTTGGCATATTTTACTAGTTATAATTATCAAAACCCTTATTTTTAAGGGAGTGCAAAGGTATTAATTATTTGAATCCGAAAGCTATTTTGGAAAATATTTTCTGAATTCAGGTTATAATTCTTATTTTTGGGGATGAAGCAAAGAAATTCAAGGAAGGATAGATATCCAAGACAAACCGCCAGAGTGGGTATCCGGATATAATTGGCGTTATCCGGTTGAAACCTATTAGTGTCTTATTTTATCAGGTTCCCTAGTATTTTCTTTATAATCCCATCAAAAGAGCGCTATCGCTTTTTGAGGGTGCAAAAGTACAACTTATTTTGAACTGACCAAAAGAATTATTAATTATTTTTTAATAATGAGAGAAACCATAGGGAAACCATGGAGGACTCATGGAGAACCCATGGAGAAAGCATACAGTTAAGATGGAGCTAAGAGACAGCTAAAAGACAGCTAAGAGACAGCTAAATTAGAGAAAGCATGGAGAGAGCATAGAGAAAGCATCGAAAAAGGGGGATTAACTCAAGTGAGGAATCAACATATATTTTGCTTTACTTTTGATTTTTTCATAAATTTACCCTCTTACTTTTACAAAGAAACTTTTTATAATGAACCAGGAAATTTGTCACAAATCCGATGAACCGGGTACAAAATGGAAAATACTAAAAACAAGACCAATGAAATACTTTTTTCTTCTGTTCGTCACCTTATTTGCTTTGAACACATCACAGGCACAAGGCTGGAAATGGCAGAATCCCTTGCCCCAGGGCAATATCCTGAATTCGGTTTATTTTACGGATGCAAATAACGGCTATGCAGCAGGAGAATCGGGCACCATCTTAAAAACCACCAATGGCGGAATATCCTGGGATTTTTGTACGACAGGAACAAACAACAGGTTAAATTCAATCTGTTTTACAAGCCCTTCAACAGGATTTGCTGTTGGGGAATTTTGTACCATTTTGAAAACTACCGATGGAGGTTATCACTGGACTAGTAATAGTTCACAACAGTTTCCTCACCTCCAACAGCTGTTTTTTGTCAATGCCAATGTCGGTTACATCGCATCCGATTACGGTATTTTGAAAACCATCAACGGAGGAATTAATTGGATTACGATGATAAATGGATTAATGGGATATAGTTTTACTTCACTTTATTTCTGCGATATTAATAATGGGTTTATAGCAGGGGATGAGGGTGAGATCTTTAAAACAACCGACGGTGGAAACACCTGGACAGATGTCTCCCCCGGACTGGAGGATACAGGGCTTTGGGGTGTCTGGGTAAAAAATCCATCTAACGCGATCGTGACAGGTTCGGATGGAACAATCTTAAAGACTATTGATGGGGGAACCAACTGGACTAAGATACAAAGCAATACCACAGAATGCCTCTTTTCACTTTTCTTTCTGAATCAGATGACTGGCTTTGCAACAGGTAGTTATGGTGGGGTAGTGTTAAAGACAATTGATGGAGGTGAGAGTTGGACAACATTACAACAATATGAGAATAACATGTTGGGCTACTGCTCGATATTTTTCACTGATCAGAATAATGGTTACATAACTGGAATATATGGTGAGATATATAAAACGATCAATGGAGGGATAACCTGGTCCGATATGACACATGGATCACATCTGGCCGGTGGTACAATTTGTTTTCCATCACAAAATATAGGATATGATGCAGGTTTCGGTGGCGTTATCCTTAAAACAACCAACGGAGGCGACAACTGGAATGTCATAAACACCGGTACAGATAAAACGTTTTCTTCTATGGCCTTCACCGATACTGCAACAGGATATCTTACAAGTGATTCAGGTGTAATATTAAAAACATCAAACGGGGGTGCAGCCTGGACAACTTTGCCAAGCGGCACAACTGAGAATCTCAATTCCATTTACTTCACTAATAAGTCTACAGCTTACATTGCTGGTGGAAACGGAACAATCCTTAAAACGACCAATGGTGGGAATACATGGACGACACTATTAAGCGGAACAACGGAAAATCTTATTTCGATAATGTTCCCGGATGATAACACTGGATTTGCTTGTGGTGATAATTCTATCATTCTGAAAACTACTAACGCGGGTATCACATGGACTCAGCTAAATGTCGGTTCATTTATCTACTTTACATCGGTTTTTTTTACGAGCCCTTCCACTGGTTTTGCCGTAGCCGGGTACAATGAAGTATATAAAACAATCGATGGAGGTACAACATGGACAACGCAGGACATTTCCAATGGAGGTTTTTTTATAACGATCACATTTACAAATGCATCGACAGGATATATTACGGGTGAGAGTGGGATATTATTAAAGACGGTTGATGGTGGTGCTTCCTGGAAGCAAATGAATACCGGGACACGGAACGAATTAACATCAATCTGTTATACTGATCAGAATACGGGATATTTAGCAGGGTCGGGTGGAACAATCCTGAAAACAACAAATGGAGGAGGTTATCCCTTTGGAACAGATAATTTAAAAGATAGTACAGGTTCTCTTAATATCTATCCCAATCCATCCCGGGATAAGATCACAATCCGATCTTCTGAAATACCTGACGGTCAGCTTTCTATCCTGAATCTCACCGGCCAGGAACTTCTTCATAAAAATCTCATCAACGGAAGTTCTATAATAGATATTAGTAGCTTCCGGGAGGGAGTTTATATTGTAAAATTAAGAGGAGCAAATTCAGTCCTGGAAGGTAAATTGATTAAAGAAGTGAATAACTAACAGTGAACCGCTATTTTTTCGGAATGTTCAAATTAGTGTGTCAAATGTTGATGCGTTAATTGATATCGAGATTACGGCAAGTTTAATTTATAGATTGCTGCCGGCGCGTCATTGTCATCTCCGATTTGCTTAATTTTAGTCCTGATCTTAGGGTATTTGAATTCGATGTAGGCGATGTATCTTTCGATGGTTTTGTAGGTAGAGAGGTTGGCTGTCAACACATGAGTGACTCTTGCTTTTACCAATGTTTGAAGAAGTGAATCAGGAAAGACAATGGATATTTTTAAACTCTTGTCATTCATCATGTTCTTCAGCGTTTTAAGGTCAGAGACAGGTTCTATCCTCGCATTATTCAATTCGTCGAGGGTTCTCAACCTGATACTGTCTGGGATATCCAGAATACAAAACTTCACTTTATGATTTCCTAATTCGTCATTGGTGATTCCGAGGCCAACCGTACTCTTCTTAACTGTAGCATATAAGGCATTTGAAACTGGGCGGTTGTTGAAGGAGGAGGCAAAAATCAGGCTATATTGTAAATGTTTTTGTTGCCAGTTGGCAAAGAAAGAATCACCCGGAACCGACGGAACCCTCATGATTCCATAAAACTGTTTTCCATGACCGTAAACAAACGAGATGGATGGTTTGCGGCAAGCCACCAATGCATCTTTGGGCAAATTGCCGGATGCCCACTCACTTATCCTGCAATAGTTCTCCCATTCCGGAGAAAGACCACTATACTGGTTGATAATTTGTCTTGAAGAAGCGATAACCGGAACGGTATCATGAATCGCTAAAAAAAACAGAACAAGGATAAGAACTGGTAAGCCTATTTTAAAAGATTTCAATTGTTTGAATTCAAGGATAAAATAGAAGAATGCCAGGAGCATGAGCAGAATAAAAGGAATATAAGGAATGATAAACCTATCCTGACCCCAGTAGGTATTGACAATGAGAAATGTGAAAAATAAAAAAGCAAGAGTATAAAGGCCAGTAAAAAACATGTAGCTGTTCTTTCTGAAAGAGATCATCACCGACGCAATCAGCATGACGCTTGTCAGGATTGTTACGACAGGATAAACCGCATTGATGTTTGTATAGGTCGTTTGAAAGCTGTCGGATTTATAGAGCCCAATGATCGCGAACAGAAAGTTGGAGAGATATAAATTTGAATTGGAAATAAACCGGTTCAGGATGCCCATCACATTTTCTCTCCCCATTGCAGGATCATAATAGTCCTTGGCCATCAAACTTTGCGCCTGAAATGTGAAATTGATATCTGTGGACTTCCATATCAGGTATTTGAATGCCTCAAAAACAGCTACAACAAGAACGAAGCAGATTCCAAAGCCAAAAAGGTTTTTCCATTGCCCTTTAAACAAAAAGTACCCGGAAATTGCAAAGACCGCTGCAAGGCCGATCGATCTTGTCAGCACAAGCCCCAGGACACATAATGCAAGGACAAAGTGCTTTTGGAACTGCGGTACCGGCACTTTCTTCTTTTCATCAATAAACCAGGTAAAAAAGACAAGAAATGTCAGTGCCTGGATGATCATGAAGAGCGCTTCACTGTAGGTCTGACTTGCATAATAAAGAATAAAAGAATTGACGGAAATAAGAAATAACATGCTTGTAAGCAACAACGAAGGAACCCTGTTTCTGAAGGCCTTAAAAATAATCCAGGTGAACCCCAATATAAAAATCAAGGAAATTGATTTCAGTAAAACAACATTGATCCCGAACAATCCGATGAACGGACTAAGGATGATTGGATAAAGGGGACCTTGAAATCCCGGAAACATAAAATGTTGAATAAAATCTGAAGCCCTGATAATATAAGCTGAATCATCGCCGGCCAGGGTGATTCTGATATCAAAAAGCAAAAGTCCGGACAGCAGTGTTAAACCAAAGGAGACCCAGAAGATCTTGTTCAAGTGGAGATCCAGGAATTTGTTGAGACGTTCATAGCGTGTCAGGTTTGAATTCTGGCTATTTAGGATGGCTTTTTTGTCATCCTGATTAATTGATTTTGAGTTTGAAAACTTTGCTGAGACAGGTTTCTTTCTGGGCATTGCTCGATTATTGTACAAATGGGTTGCTAAATTAATGAATATCGGTACATCCTGCAATGCAGATCATTTTCCTTTCTTTTTAGCATGCAACTGCTTGTAAGCAACTTCACGGTTGGAATAGGCTCCGGAATTATCCGGGGCCAGGGCGATGGTAGAATTATAATCTGCTATTGCTTTTTCCCACTCTCCAAGATTGCCATAAACGATACCACGGTTATAATATGCGTTAGCTGATTTCGGGTTAAGTTCTATCGATTTGGAAAAATCATCTATTGCTTTGTTCCATTGCGTCAGATAATAATAGACATTGCCACGATTGTAGTAGGCTTGGGCGTTTTGAGGAGAAAGTTCGATCGTTTTTGAAAAATCAGCAATGGAATGATCCCATTGTTTAAGATTACCATAAGCAATTCCACGATAATTAAAGGCATCGGCATAGTTCTGGTCGATCGATATAGCCCTGGTTTCATCGGCAATTGATTTGTCCCACTGGCCGAGGTGGCCTTCGGCAATGCCACGGTTATAATAAGCGATCGTATATTTCGGGTCAATCATAATGGCTTTGGAATCGTCGGTCAATGCCTTGTCCCATTGTTCAAGATTTCCATAAGCAATACCCCTATTGGAGTAGGCCTTTGCAAAACCCGGATCGATCGATATTGCCTTTGAATAATCAGCAATCGCCTTGTCCCATTGCCCGAGGTTGCCATAGGCTACGGCACGGTTAATGTAGGCATCCAAATCACCAGGATACACACTGACGGCCCTGGAATAATTGGCAATTGATTTATCCCAATCCCCCATGTAATCGTAAACCATGGCAAGGTTATAAAGCGGCCTGGCCTTATCCGGCGATTTTGATACGACATCGCTCCAAAGTGTAAGGTCATCCTTCCAAACTTTATTCCTTTCATAGGTAAGGTAGGAATTTGAGACAATGATGACTCCGAAAATAAGGATGGCAAGATTGCGATATTTTTCCCAAAGCAAAATATAAATTCCTGAACTGAGGATGAGGAAGAACCCAACGGAAGGAAGATAGGTACGGTGTTCAAAAATAACGTCCTTTATCGGGATGAAACTTGATTCGATTGAGAGGGTGAGAAAAAACCAGAAAATTCCGAAAGAAATGATCCTGTATTTTTTAAAAGAGATAATGGCGAGAATGATGAGTAATAAGAGTCCAAGAAAGCTTAGGAATGTAGCAGGACTAAAAAAAGAAGTTGAAACCGGGAAATCATAGTCTAAATTCTGATTGACCGGCAGGAACAAGAGCTGGATGTATTTGACAATGACGCTGAACTGGGTAAAGAGATAATTGACAGGGGTGATCGTAAAGGCATTCATGTAGGAAGGCGGAATGGGCTTGAAAATACTGAATGAAAACCTTAATGGAATGATCACCATTACGCTCAAAATTGCGATTGTCATCAGGATCATGCGATATTCCCTGAAATTAATAGTTAGTTTCTTTGTCCGGAAAAAGAAAAATTCGAAGAGCAGGATGGCAAAAGGAAGTGTGAATGCATTCTCTTTTGTGAGCATCGCCAATACGGCTGAGACAAATGAACAGGCAAACAGGAGGATCTTAACTCCATTCCCTTTATCAGACAACCTGGCTTTGACATAGAGTGCCATAGAGAAAAGATAGAACATGGCGACCATGGAGGCCAGCCTTTGAACGATGTAAGTTACAGATTGTGTTGCAAGAGGATGCGAGACAAAAAGCAAGGCTGTAACAATGGCTAACACTTTTTTATTGCGGGCAATGGGTTGATCCTTCATTACCGGCGAAGAAAAGATCAGGACAGTTAGCCACCAAATCAGGGAGGCATTGATAAGATGAATGATCAGGTTGAAAAGATGCCAGTACCAGACATTTAGCTGGTTGAAATGATAATTCAGTGCAAAAGTCAATGTACCTAAAGGCCTTGAAGGATAGGAATTCCACCATGCCTTTACATCGGATAAGTCCCTGATCCTGCTATTATCGACAATCCTTAGAAGATCGTCAAAATGGAATGAACAGGTAAAGGAATCGGAATAAATGATGATCCCCAGCAGGATCATGATCCCCAGCCCAACAACTTCAGAATACTTGTTCTGTTTAACCTCTTTTATGGGTTTCTGAATTGTTTTGCCGGTCACCTTCTTCGGCATTACTTTTCCATGTATGGCTTTTTTCGGCGATTCTTTCATCAAGGCTTATGTTTGATCCTGCACTTTTCGGATGAGACAAATTTAATAATAGACAATATAATTGTCGCGCATAGCCAGCATAAGGTGGCAGAAGTTCTGGAATTTCCAACCTTAAGAAGAAACTATTTATATTTAATGACCTGCGTCTCGTTGCACGGTTTTCCCCTTAAAAATCCACCTCCACATTAACCATCCTGGCAAGAACCCTATAATATTTGCTACTTCATCTAAAAGCTCGAATGTCCGGCCCCAATGCATTAACCCCTGTAACACCTCCATTGTAAACCCCCAAAAGATCACTGCCAGCAAGGGCAAAAACTGCTTGTTTCCAATGAATTGATCAGGCCAGGCCCATAATGCAAGGAAAGTCAAGCCGGCATACATACAGCAATGAATTAGTTTATCAGCTTGCGGGAAAAGAACAATATGAGGTAGTCCCTTTGCCGGCCAGAGGCTCAAAAGGGTGATTATGATTAAATAGATGAAGAACAGCGTCTTTTTTATCACAGCGTAAATGTTTACTGCAAAGATAGAGTTTTCAGATATCTTTGTGAAATGTGTGCCGGAAGTCACAATCTTAAGTTGGACAGGACGGTAATTAAAGTTTTGACAAACCTTCTCTATTGACCCTGATGGTAAAAAAATAATTAAAGTGACTGGCTCATCTGGTAAAGTAATTCGGGATCAAGATCGGCATCATTATTCCACGCTATGGTATCAAAACTAATGTGTACCGTATTAAACATCGAAACATCAATCAATTCATGGAAGATACCAATATTTAAATATGGTTTCATATCAAATTGTCGTTTTTCACCATTCTCAAATGTCAGATTCAGTAAATAATCCTTTACCGGTTTTACATCTTTGATCGATAAATACATACTCTTTATTTTAAAGGTTCAATAGCAAATGGTTTTTCTCCATTTTGACATAATTCCCAATTAGCTAATAACTCTTCTTTATGTATTTCAATCCAGGCTTGCACTAATCTTAATTGTCTTGCAGGAATTTCTCCTTCGAGAATTTCAAAAGTATTAATTCCGATTACTGCTTTAAATTCTTGATAATAAACGTGAATATGTGGCGGATTATGCTCTTTTGGTGCAAAATACATTCGAATGATAATCCCAAAAAACATTGATAGAGTTGGCATAGCAGTCTGGTATTTTACAAAAGTAATATTTCAAAGGGTAATAACACAGCTAATATAAAAATAAAAACTCGACTTTTAATTGGTCTTAACGAACAGATTCTTTTGAAATGAGCTCAGCAAGTTCGTTAAAATTAAATTATTGTGAAGCTGCCACGAAGTGGCTAAATATTAATAGCCATGGGTGAAACCCATGGGGATGAATAGGATTAAAACACAGCCCTGAAAGGGTTGTTCGGTTTTTCATTATTTCTTCCATCTTTTAAGTTTTGGAATTCCTTTTGTAAACCAACCAGCAATTATGCCAGGAAATCCCATTTCTTTTAGTTTTTCTTTAACTAATGTTTTCATTTCATCCATTGTCATGTCTGGTTGAAAAAATGCTCCATTGGAGTAACAATAACTACAGAACATTAAATTTTTTGTGCCGTCTGAATTAGTCCCCCCTTTCTGCGGATCTCTCTTCATCGGCATTCCACAACTTTGACAATTCTTATAAGTTTCCATATTAAATCAGATTTTTGGTTAATGATTAATTTTTGTGACATATTTATAAGTAAAACTGATCTTTTTATCAGACAAATCCCAGGTCAATAATTCTTTTTCTACAAGCTCTTTATGCTTTTTAGAAATATCCCTTAGAGAATTTCCGACTGATTTTCTCAAATACTCGCTATCACTTGCCTTATGTTGACTAATAAGTTGTATTGCAACTTGTGGATTGGTTTTAAAATATGGCCGATTTGTCCAGATCCTTAAACCTTCAGTTATTGCCCGACAAACATTCGGTTGTGGATCATTCAACCAATCCTTTATTATTGGCAACGCTTTCTCATAGCCAATATCATGACAGAAATTGTCAAAAGATTTAGCTAATATTTCCTGAACCCGCCAATTCAAGTCTTTACTAACTCTCGTCCTCAATGTAATCAATGCAGAGGATTCTTTTGAAGCCACATATCCCAATAAAAAGACCGCTAACATTCGAGCCTGATAAATCTCATTATCCAATAATTTATCTGCAATAATCAATATCTCATTAGTGGTTTTTGAACGAAAGATATTTTTAGCTTCAATCTCTACATGCTGAAAACCATGTTCAATTCTTGAAAGTCGTTCAATAATTTCTTTCATATTACAGACTCCATAGTATTTTTGTTTATCCTTTGTGAATTTTGGGTCCCCTGTGTAATAACTCCAATTTTACAATTCTTCACAGCCATACAAAACCTTATTTATTACCAGCAAATTTTTCTTTCTTTCAAGTGATTGTGACTTATAATGTGCTATTGTGATTATTTTATCTTTTCAAGGACTTCTTCTTTTAAAAGAGGCAGGTGCTTTTTAATTATTGCCCAAATCATAGATAGATCTATTGCATCATATGTGTGGATTAATCAGACAAGTACTTTTTGCTTTGCTCCGTCATAAATCAGTATTTTAAATGTATCCCACAAGGATATAAGCTTTTCGCCTCTCTCAACCGGGTCATTATAACCAATGTCAACCAACTGTTCCCAGGCATCATCTTTCGTATTAATTGTCATAGTGAAAACGACAGCTATAGATCAAAATATCCTCTCCGCTAACCTGATGAACCAAGCGATGCTCTCGGTCTATTCGACGCGACCACAAACCTGTCAAATCATATTTTAGAGGTTCTGGTTTGCCTAATCCTTCATGCGGTGATCTCTGAATATCTTTGATAAGTTCATTGATTCTTTTCAACATTTTTTTATCTTCTGCCTGCCAGGAAATATAATCTTCCCAGGAATTTTTCGAAAATATCAACGACATCAGTCTTCAATTAGTTTTTTAACCAATCTCTTTCCTGATTTCATTTGTTGGATAGATTCGTATAATCTATCCGCATTATTTTTAGTACTAAGGAGATGAACAGTTTCAAGAATTGAGTTGAATTCATCCAGGGAAATCAGGACTGCACCATTGCCTGAGCCTCTTTTAATTATGAGAGTTTCATTATTATTCTCAACTTCATCAAGATATTGTTTGAGTTTTGTTCTAAACTCTGTGAAATTTGCTGCTTTCATTCGATGTTCATTTAAATTACTATTAAAGTACAAATATAAGTACTTATCTGATAACTTAAACAAGTTAGTTCCTTTTATTATCAATATGCGGACTAACGCTCGGACTAACTGCCGTAACCTAAGAATTGCTGGTACTGGCCTGTTTTAGCCAGAACATTATATCTATTCACGGCTCACAGTTTCGCCAGTTTTAACTTTGCCCATAAGGGAGCCAAGTGCTAAATCTTCATATTATTCTTCGTTAATATTTAATACGTCTGCACCTAGCTTTTTTGCAAGTTCCCGGAGAATCTTAGTGTTTTGATTATCAGCCTTTATTACGAAGGCTTTCATGTCTTTTTTTTACAAGGATACAAAACTTGTTAGATAATATTCCAAGTCTGGTCACCGTATGTGAAGGTCTTCCCTCCTACTGCTCTGTCTCCCAATCCCAGAAATAAACTCCAGGAAATTGCACTCCTTCTGCATCGCAAGTTATTAACCAATTATTTCTTAAGAATTACCTTCTTCACCACTCGATTATGGCTGTTCTCAAAGATCACGGTATAAATCCCCTCCGGAAAAGATTGTAAGTCTATCATCTTCTGCATTGAACCATTTACGTTAATCGCTGTTTCTTCATAAACTTTTATCCCAAGCGTATTATAAATAATGATCGAGAAAGTCTCTCTGGATGCTGTGATTGATAAATTCAACTGTCCATTACTGGGTACCGGGTAAACATTGAAACTGATACCAGAATGAGTTTCAATGCCGGTAACTACGATCAGTTTATGATTCGATGTATCAGATATGCAGCCATTTTTTGTCACAATATCCCAATATCTCCCTGTTTGGGTAGCAACACAGGTTTGCCCGGTATCTACTGGGAGAAGAGATCCCTCAAAGTACCATTGGTTCCCATAAATAACGCTGCTGAATAATGTATCTCCGGTATTGGTAACAACTGGTGTTGGCGGTATCGGAGATACATTAACATAAAAGGCAGGTGAACCGGGGCCACTACCACAAAGGTTATTACCATAAACAATGATATCACCACTGCTTGCATTGGCTGCAAAATCAACTGTTATGGAGTTCATTCCAAAACCTGATGCGATTGTAGCGTATGGGGGCAATGTCCAGACATAGGTAGTTGTATAGGGGATTGGTGCAACTGAATAAGCTACACCATTGGTCTCTGCACAAACAGCATGTATTCCGGTGATAGTTCCCGCAGCACCGGGCAGAGAATTGACCATAATATTCAGTACGGCAGGCATTAACGGATTACAGCCGGCTCCATTGGTATACGTCACACTTATCGTTTGCGGGCCAGAATTGATCCAGGAAACCTGGACCTGATTAGTGCCTGCACCATACAAAATCAGTCCGCCGGGCGAAACAGTCCACGCATAGTTTAGCATACCTGCTTCGGTAGTATAATTATAGTAGCCTGAATTGATGCACAAGCTTGTCTGTCCTGTAATAGTTGGGATTGGCAACGTATTGACCGTAACATTTCTTACAACAGGCACAGAACCTGTGCAGCCATTCGAGTTTGTATAGTTAACGCTGACGGATTGGGCACCGGCACTGTTCCATGTCACAGTAACGCTGTTATCGGTTGATGTACCGCCAGATGTCACTGTGCCCCCCGGAGAGACAGTCCAGATATAACTGGTCATGCCGGCCTGAGTGGTATAAACATTACCGGTTGAACCTGCACATGCAGTAGCAGCTCCTGAGATCGTTGGAACCGGTAGCGCATTCACGGTGACACTGTATACAGTTGGTAAAAGTGCCTGACAACCATTGACGTTGGTATAGTTAACATTGACTGTCTGAACCCCCACAGCATTCCAGGTAACGGTAACCGTATTACTCAAAGAAGAACCACCGGCAGTGATCGTTCCACCGGCAGAGACAGTCCAGATATAATTTGTCATACCTGCCTGAGTGTTATAAACATTACCGGTTGAACCTGCACAGGTAGAAGCAGGTCCTGAGATCGTTGGAACAGGTAGCGCATTCACAGTGACACTGTATATAGTGGGTAAAAGCGCCTGGCAACCATAGACGTTGCTGTAGTTCACAGTGACTGTTTGAACTCCTGCCGTATTCCATGTCACGGTAACTGTATTGCTCGCGGAAGAACCTCCTGCAATAATGATCCCTCCCGGAGAAACCGACCAAACATAATTGGTCATCCCTGCCTGAGTAATATAAACATTACCCGTAGAATTGGCACAAACAGAAACCGGCCCTGTGATGGATGGAGTTGGTAATGGATTTATCGTTATCGTCGCGCTGCCATTCATGTTATTTGTACACGAAGTAGTTGCATTGGAAGCTGCAACAGTATAAATTCCGGTAGATGTTTGAAGGCCAAAGTTCAGGGCTGTTCCGGTTCCAGGTAGCGTCGTGACAACCGCAATACCATTATACAAAGTATAATTTGTACCAAGGACAGATCCCGAAAGGCCAATAGCAAGACCAGCGCTTCCTGAACAATAAGAACCTCCTCCTGTAACATTAAAGACTGATGGTAAGGGATTGACAGTGACGGCAATGCTGGTTCGTGTTGAACTTGCCGCACAAGTACTATCCTGAACATAATAGGTAGTATTGGTTGTCAATACCGGCGTTGTATAACTTGTTCCACTTCCCAGCCAACTTCCACCGTTTGGTGCATTGTACCATCCCATGGTTCCGGTGCCACTAGCGCTTAATACAGTACTGTGCCCGCTGCATAACGTCAGATTTGAAGCAGGTGTTGTATTGGTTGGAGGAGCAGGTGGAATACAAGAGTTATTGTATTCCCAAAAGTCTTTTCCGGCTGTTACATTGCCCCATCCGGTTCCCATATACCCTAAAGTCCCTATGCTGAAAGCAACAGCCCAATCTCTTGAAGTTCCCCCGAAATTGGCTTTCTGTGTCCAGCTATCCGAAGAAGGATCATATTCCCAGAAGTCGTTTAATAAGAGGTTGCAATCTCCGGTCCCGATATATCCGTTGGCTCCGATACTAAATCCACTGGCTGCCCATCTTGCCATTCCACCGAAATTGGCTTTCTGAGACCATGTATCGGAAGAAGGATCATATTCCCAGAAGTCATTTCTGTATGTATTGGTGTAACCGGTTCCAAGATATCCTGTGGCGCCAATACTAAAACCAGTTGCACCCATTCGTGCTGTTCCGCCAAAATTGGCTTTCTGTGTCCAGATATTGGTTGAAGGGTCATATTCCCAAAAGTCGTTGGTGCTACTAGGTATTCCATTTTCACCAGTCCCGATATACCCCTTGACTCCAATACTAAAACCAACTGCGGCGGATCTCCCTCCACCTCCAAAATTAGCTTTCCGTGTCCATGTATTCGTAGAAGGATTATATTCCCAAAAGTCGTTATAATAAATGGTCGTGTTATTCACAATTGCCTGTCCGGTCCCGATATACCCCTTGGTCCCAATACTAAAGCCAACAGCACTACCTCTCGCTACACCCCCAAAATTTGCTTTTTGGGACCAGCTATTGGAAGAAGGATCATATTCCCAAAAGTCATTCCTGCAACCGGTTGAATCATTCCCCGTTCCGATATACCCTTTGGTTCCAATACTGAAACCAACAGATCCATAATGCCCCGTTCCACCAAAGTTTGCTTTTTGTGTCCAGGTATTTTGTGCCACGCCTGAAGGAGTTATTGTAAATAGCGCGATGGCACAAATGATCGTTAACAAATTGTAAATAGCTTTCATATCTATTTTGAATTTAATTTACCTGACCTGTTCGAATAAAGACCCCTGGATTTTTTCGAATAGTGAAACTTCTTAATTTAATAACCATATCTGAAAAATCCCAATCAAGCATGATCCAACCGTAATATTTCAGATTATTTTTTATAACAATCAAACCCAGGTATTTAAAGTTGTCTGGTTTACAGTGAAGGTCATATGGATTTCCATTTCCTATACAAAAAGGAAATTCATCATTCCAAAGACTACAACTATCACATACTTAAACATCCTTATCAAGTAAAAAACCTTTACCACCAAGAATTAATCCACTGAAACCTTAAACCCTAAAACCACGCTCCGACTTCCTATCTATCTATCCCCTGCCTATTGCCTATCTACTACCTATCTGCTACCTATCTGCCTATTGGCTAACTCCTAATGGCTAACCCCTAATAGCTAACTCCCTAAAAATGTGTATGTTAAAAATTGCCCCATACTCATTCTATACTCATTTTATACTCTTTCTATACTCGTTCTTTAGTTTAGACATTGTTTAGATATACTTTAGATATACTCAGCGGGGGGCCAGTTCACCAAATCAAGCCTCGCCAACTCAAAACTCGCCAATCAGTCAGCTCGCCAGTTGTTTTATTCCAATCCACATCTCAATAGGATCCATCCCGTCCGGGTCTTCTCATTTTTTATCATGAGAACATAGTAGTAAGTCCCCGATGGTAGAAGTTTCCCTTTTTTATTGGTGCCTTTCCACCCTTGAGTTGTGTTATCATAACGATCGAAACTGTTAACCAGGTCACCCCAACGGTTAAAGATCTTAACGGTATTATCCGGGTAATTCTCAATACAATCAATGATCCACGTATCATTCTTACCGTCGCCATTGGGCGTAATGACATTATGAATAACAATACAACTATCCAACCCTTCACCGGGGCCTTCCGTTAAAACCTTTATGCTGTCGGAAGCGCTACATCCTGTAACCTTATCGGTAGCCATGAAAATAAATACGGTGTCATTCTTCAAGGGT
>Ga0364860_10159_pt1 | contig 53958 bp, 46 predicted proteins | sample ExccelAu500001D4_FD_206916 | JGI IMG/M metagenome (GOLD analysis project Ga0364860, IMG submission 206916) | Enriched cells from Trout Bog Lake Hypolimnion, Wisconsin, USA - BchlTB.Aug20.5000.01 .D4 | ecosystem: Environmental > Aquatic > Freshwater > Lake > Hypolimnion/Profundal zone | place: USA...
TTATTATTACCCAATGAACCGCCAACTAAAGCCCAACCCGTATTTGGTTGAACATCCCATAAAATTGAAGCTGATGTATTGCACCCGTTAGGAGTAGCGTATCCTCCGTTAATAGTTGCGTTATTTATAGTTGCGGGCTGCCCCTGGCAAACAGTATCATTAATAATGCCGGGTAACGGAGGATACGATACATAAATAGGAAGCACTGAGGCCGAGGTAATTCCACAGGGGTTACTGGCCACAATACTGGCTGAATATGAATTAGAATAAGTCGTTAAGCCGTTGGTACTCGAAAACCCGCATGACGATGAGGCAAACAGGTGGACAACTGAATCTGGCGGCGGCTGCCCGAATACGAGCGGGGGTGTTCCATCATTATAAGTAACTGTATATACCGTGCCCTGCGGGTTGGTTTGAAAATTATCTATATAAAATACGATGGGGTTAAGTCCGCAGATACTGGTGCTGCCCTGTATACCGAAGCCAACCGACGGGTTACTGCCCACAAATATGACATAGTGCAATGTATCTGCGCAACCGTTTACCGTGCTCGAAACAATGTAGGTCATGTTATATTTACCGAGGGCGTAATCATGGCTTAATGTGGTCCAAGGTGTGTCAGATGTCCAGGTAACTCCGGTATCGCCCCATATAATAGTGGAAGTAACACCAGTTAAAGGCTTATTGTTATTAAGAAAATTAAAACCTGCTGAAATTTGCCCGCTTAAAATGCATCTCGTAAAAGTAAAATGCCCGTTAAAAGTCGTGGTATCGGTACCGGTGCCGGGCATAAGGCCGCCATTTGGGATGCCCTTTGCAGCTATGGTGTCAATAAATTTGGCGATGCAACCCGAAGCATTGGTAACTGTTAACGATGCAACATAATGTCCTGTATCGGTTCCATAGTAATAATAGGTATGCGATACAGAACTACCCGTATCTCTTTGCCCATCGCCGAAATTCCATTTGTACGTTAATGAGGTATCAACGTTTGTATTAAAAATTAAATCAGTCCCCGAGCATAAATAATCTGAATTATAGGTAAAAACCGGTGTAGGTGGAGAGGGCTTGACAGTAACAGTAACCGAGTCAGTAGCATTACACCCGTTGCCGGTAACAGATATGATGTATGTAGTAGTAGCAGCAGGGGAAATCGTAATATTCCGGTTGCCCGAAGTAAAGCCGGCAGGTATAGATGACCAAGCATAGCTGGCAGGGTTCCCGCCACTGGTATCGGCCTTAAATTTTACATTGTGGCCTGAGCAAATAGTGGTATCTCTACCCGCCTCAACAGCACATTGAGCTTGAGATTGAAAACCCCATAACATACCAATGCTAAACCACACTAAAACCAAGGTACAGTATTTTTGCTCTATTGGTTTAGTATTACTAACAGGCACAGGTGGTTATTTATACAAGTTTAGCTAATTTAATTAATAAACTGCGTAGCCGAGGTTTTCATAAAATAAGATTGAAGGACATTAAATGCGGAAATCACAACCCGAAATTCAGAAGAGCTTACAGTACCACTAACGTTTGGTAAGGCTATTTCTGGAAGTTAAAGGTCAATTTGCAACTTCATCTTTAAGTATTTTCATCTAACCTATATATAGGTCTTCCTTAGCAAGTCTCGACCTGGCTCGGGCGCGTTTTGCCGCGCTGATCACGTTTCCGGCCCCAAACATTTGTGCTTGCATACCATCAAAACATATTTCAAGAGCGTAACTGTTAATATAACAAATAATATTATGTAAAGTAGAAGCTGGTGTTTAGTTTTGTGCCGTTATGAGCACTCAAAGCAAAAAATCAGAAGAAATAGTCAGGCAATTCGCCGAAGGATTAAGGACCTTGGACTTAAGTAAAATTGCTTTCATCATTGCCCCGGAATTTAAATTCACGTATCGCTTAGCTCATATTTTGAGCGGGCATGGTATCACAACGGACGTTAGGTATATAGGCCACATGTACAAGACCTTCCTTGAAATGAAAAGTGAAGGTATTACTGAAATTACCACAGGTTTTTGTGAACTGGAGCACGATGGAGCTAAGTTTTTAAGCATTAAGCTTTTCCCGCCACATGACAGGCGGATATTGTTTCCAATGGACGAGCAGATTATTTCGAGAGGGCAGGCGCCAACACCTGCCGGCGAGGCTATACTTTTTGCCAAGGCAAAGGAAGGGTTTTTGCACAAAATTGAATGCTATAATGGATTTGACCAGTTTGTGGCATACCAAAGGGGAAAAGTCCTGAGCGAATCTGTGGGATAAGAATATCCTGAAAACTACGCGCCCCGGGAAGGTTAATCGGAAGGCATCAGAAGTTTTCGGGTCTTTTAAACCGGGCGAATACGGTAACTGGCCTTCCAATGCCTTTCTATCTGAAGTCGCCCGGCTTTTTTAACTGAAGTGAGAAAAATATGAAAGTTCAATATTGTTCCGATTTGCATCTTGAGTTTTGGGAAAACAGAAATTTCCTGAAAGAAAACCCTATTGTGCCTGAAGGAGAGATTTTAATCCTGGCTGGGGATATTATGCTATTCAGTGAAATGTACCGGCATGAGGACTTCTTTGATTTTCTGTCAAAAAGCTTTAAAACCGTTTACTGGATACCCGGCAATCACGAATATTACCACTCCAGCATGGATGGTCGGATAGGTCCCTTCCGTGAACAAATACGGGATAACATTTTCCTGCTGAATGATTCGGTTGAAATAATTGAAAACGTCCGTTTCGTTTTTAGCACATTATGGAGCTTTATCAACAAAGAAGATGAAGATGAAATATGGCATTTGCTCAATGACTTCCGGCTGATAAAAATTGGCGGGAAGAATTTGACACCAGCTATTTATAATGAGCTGCATTTACAATCGAAAGAGTTTTTGACCAACACTTTGCGCCAAAAATTTAAGGGCAATACGGTTGTAGTTACGCACCACGTTCCGACCATGCAAAACTATCCTTCGAAATACCTGGGCGATGTACTTAACCAGGCTTTCGCATCTGAATTGAAACCACTCATTGAAGAAACCAAGCCTTATTACTGGATCTACGGGCACCATCACGTATACGTGCAGGCATATAACATTGGTAAAACAACCATGCTTACAAATCAGTTAGGCTACGTCAGCGGTAACGAGTTTCTGGATTTTAGTGAGAGGGCAAATTTTGAACCAAACCCAAAGTATCCGATGGCATGGCCGGAACATGCAAAAGTTTCAGGGGAGTTGCTATCAAGACAGAGGCCTCTTAGCTTGGAGGAGATGAAGGCCTCAGTTGATAGAGTTCACGCCGGTCGCTTGCAAAGCGTGAAAGAGAGTATCCAAAATGCAAAAGAGGAACCCAACACCAAGATTGATGAATTGGTGAAAGAACAAGCGGAAATCGCCAATATGTTTCACGATGTCATTAGTACAAGTTTACCGGTTGTGCGTTTAAGCAATGGCAAATTAAGACATGGAACCTGGTATGAAATTGTCCAACCTAATCAGCAAGAATCAACGATTTGCCTGACACGGCCTTTTTATTTTGAGAGGATGCCATTCTGGGGTACAGGCTTGTTAATTATTCAACTATGCGAGCATGTATTGGGATTGGACGAAACCCTTCTATTACGATTTGAAAACCGGGGTGAGGGAGCATACGGTGACATTCATCATGCTGTCTCCAAAAAACTTTCGGACCTGGGTTATGACGGCGTTATTTTTTTTGAAAAAGAGCCTTTACGGCTAATAGAAGTTATTCAATACCCATCCACCATTCAGAAGCGGTGAAATAAAAACAACAAGCGATAAGAATATGAAACTGTACGTTGTCAGACTAAAGTGGAATAAGGTCGTCCAGATATTACAGGAGCAGCACTCCTGCCGGACTCTTTTTACTTCGTTGGGTTTTAATGATTTAATGGAGTGGTTTGACCGGGGTAAAAGCACTGGTAAAAACTGTTTTGAATGGGTTTGACAAAACCCGTCACACCTATTTTAAGCCCAGTTGAAGAGCCTTCCTCTGAATCAATTTTATAAACGCAGCCTTCTTAATTTCTGTCAGAAAACTCATTTCCACGAAATCAATCCAGGCTGGAATCACTGTTGCAAATTTTTTGAAGCTGTTCTCGATTGCTTTTTCACTAATATCAAAACGGACCATTGCGGCATGAAAGTCCGATCTTTTCAATCTTCTTTTTTTCCCGTTTAAATTAAGTGCAAGTTCTTCGGAATCCCCCGGAACTACCAAAGCTGTTGCTACCATATCATAAGCCGGGCATAATGAATATCCCGACTGTGGATATTTGAGCAGTGAAAAATTTTTCAGGTGCATGTCGGCATTTCCGGTAAGGAATGAGAAAATAACCTGCTCGAAAAAATTCAAAACATCCAATCCCGGGTCTACTGAGTAATTCATAATGGCTTTAGCAATTTGTTCATGGGAGCCAAGGTATTTATGCTCAGTGAGTCTTTCTGTCAGCTGGCACATATCCTCCATATGTATTTTCTCTTTTCCTTTCCGGTCAACGCGTTTCGTGATATAGGCCAGGTTACCGGATTTCAACCGGATCAGTGAGTGAGGCACGGTTGCAATACCGCTTATTTCCGCCAGGTGCATGGTCAGATCTTCTATTTCAGGTAAGTTGATATATTCTTTTGTTGCAGGCTTTAAAATATATCCGCCCCATAAACCTACAATCGTGAAGCGCTTATGGATATCGCTGTTCACTATTTTCTCTATGTGCAGGGAAAGTTTAGGCTGCACTCCAGTGACAGCGGAATGACTTTTAATTACCTGCTCAGCCAGTTCCAGCATTTGCTCTTCGGTATAGGGTAATTCGGGGGGCAGGGGATTTCCGAATATTTTCCGGCTACACGCCGGATGAAAGTCGGATTCATTGGTGCTCAGCTCCCTGTAACAGTAAAGGCATCGTTTTGACATACTTTTCCTTATTATTTTTCTTCCTCAATGCTAACGGCTCCAATACAGTCATAACAGCAGGCCAGCAGTAATCCCATTCTGTTGCTCTCTTTTAATTTCCAGTTCTTTTCGGCAATATCCAGGAGCCAGCCTTCAGGAATGAGGCCATCAAAAAACGGGAACAACACTTTACTGGTATAGGTCTTATCCGATAGTGGCAAGGTGAGACTGACGGGCTCCGGTTTATCTGATTGCAGATAACTCAGATCATAGGAAAAGGTGTAGCCGTCCTCATCTTCTATAAGATGGCCGGCTATCCTCTCGTGCATTGATATTTTAGCTTTTCTCATCGTTCAGTTTTCCACGGGTTACCGGAACGGGGCCTAGTTCGTACCCGAATAATTTTAAAACCTGATTTACCTTTTCTATTCTCATCGTCATTTTACCCTGTTCGACCTCGCGCACAAATCTGAGTCCTACTCCAGCCTTCTCAGCCAACTCAGGTTGGGTGAGATTCCTTTTTTTACGCTTCTCCTTCAAAAAAGCAGCTAATGACGTTTTAGGCTCCATATTTATACCTTTATGGGTGTAAATATAGGATTAATTTTTGTATTTATACCCTTTAGAGTATAAAAGTGATAATATTTGTTTTATTATACCCTTTTGGGTATAATAAAATTCATTTTTAATATGCATTTTATTTTTTATGTTATTAGAAATGCTTGAGGGTTAAAGTTTTCATGCTCACCGTGGCTCACGTATCCTAACTGATTAGTAAGCATCATCGTTTTTCCAATATGAAAGCTTTCAATATTCGAATGGTGATGTGGAAGAGCCGGTGAAATTGACCACCTAAGGCCGGTTCAAAGTGACCAGCTTGGCCGGTCCAAACTGACCACCCAAGGCCGGAGCAAATTGACCACCTGAAGAAGACAAACAAGTTCGTGCATTAACGGGGCCATAACTCCCTAAGTTGCTCAAAACAACTGAGAGAGATGGCAAATAACCCTGTAAGCATGAGTAAAATAAGACAAATCCTACGCCTCCACTCTCAAGGGCGTAGCAAGCTTCTGATAGCGAAGCAGACCGGTGTATCGCGCAATACACTGAAGAAATACCTGAAAGAATTTGAGCAGAGCGGGCTTAGTTTTAATGAAGTAAACGAGCTTGGGGATAAGGATCTGGAAGACCTTTTTATCAAACCCGAAGAGAAGCCCGTCATCCCCAAACTACAAACCTTGTTCAACCTCTTTCCAGCCATGGATAAGGAGTTGAAACGCAAAGGCGTGACCCGGCTTTTGCTATGGGAAGAATACAAGCTAAAGCATCCGGATGGCTATAGCAAGAGCCAGTTCAAACACTACTTTGCCCAATGGAAAGCGCAGGTAAATCCCAGTATGCACATAGAGCATAAAGCCGGTGATAAACTCTACGTAGACTTTGCCGGCCACAAGCTCAATATCATCGACAAACAAACCGGAGAAGTACAACCGGTAGAAGTGTTTGTGGCAATACTGGGAGCCAGTCAACTGACCTATGTTGAAGCTGTAATGACCCAGCAGAAAGAAGATTTTATTGCAGCCTGTGAAGGAGCGCTTCACTATTACGGCGGTGTTCCTTCTGCAATCGTGCCCGATAATCTAAAATCGGCTGTTATCAAAAGCAGCAAATACGAGCCGGTCTTAAATGAAACCTTTGCTGATTTTGCGGATCATTACAGCACAACCATCCTACCGGCTAGAGCCTATCGCCCAAAGGATAAGGCATTGGTAGAAGGGGCCGTAAAAATCATTTACAGCCGTATCTACGCTAAACTCAGGACCGGCGAATACTTTACACTGGAAGAACTCAACAAGGCTATACTGATTGCGCTGGAAGAGCATAACCTTACCCTGCTCAGAGGCCGCAATTACAGCCGGAGACAACAGTTTGAAGAAGTGGAGCGCCAAACACTGGCCCCCTTGCCCCCACTGCGCTACGAGATGAAAAAGCAACTCTTTGCTACGGTGATGAAGAACGGACATGTATCCATGAGCGTTGACAAACACTACTACAGTGTTCCCTTCCGCTTCATTGGTAAAAAGGTCAAACTGATGTACTCCCGGAGCACCGTAGAAGTCTTTTATCATTATGAGCGCATCGCTATCCACCCACGTACCAAGAGCCCCTATAACTACACTACTGAGAAGGATCACATGGCCTCAACGCACCGTTTTGTAAGCGACTGGACACCGGAACGGTTTCTGAGCTGGGCTACTGGTATACACGAGGATGTACACCTCTATATCCTTAAAATACTCGACCGGAAGCAACACCCGGAACAAGCGTACAAATCCTGTGTCGGGATATTAAGTTTTGCCAAAAGAGTGGGAAATGACCGGCTGATAAAAGCCTGCCAACGAGCCCTGGGCTATGGCATATACAACTACAAGACCATCCAGACTATACTGGAAAAAGGAATGGATCAGTTAGACGAAACCGATGAAAACAAACAAATGGAAATGCCCCTGCACGAGAATATACGGGGAGAAGAATACTACCAGTAAACCAAATAAATCACCATAAAACAAAGGGAATTATGAATGCAACAACTTTAGAAAAAATGCGGAAGATGAAGTTCTTCGGCATGTTCAGGACTTTTAAAACAAGTCTGGAATCAGGCAAACTGGAAGACTATACTGCCGATGAAATGGTCGCTAATCTTATTGAAGCAGAATGGGATGACAGGCAAAACAGAAACATAGAAAGACACCTTAAAAACGCCCGCTTCCGCTACAAGGCCGCGCTGGAAGAACTACACTATCATACAGGCCGTAACATTGACAAAAACCTCATCATGCGCTTCGCAGAGTGCAAGTTTATCGACAAAAACGAGAACGTATTAATAACCGGCAGTACCGGAATCGGCAAGAGTTACATTGCCTCTGCTTTGGGCCACCAGGCTTGCAGTTTAGGTTACAAGGTAGCTTACCACAATACAGCAAAGCTTTTTGGCAAACTGAAAATGGCAAAAGCCGATGGCTCTTACATAAAGGAAGTGGCACGAATAGAACGACAGCACCTTTTAATCCTTGATGACTTTGGCATACAACCCTTAGATGGACCAAGCCGGGCAATACTCATGGAGATTATTGAAGACCGGCACGGCAAAAGCTCTACTATTATTACATCACAGGTCCCCGTCAACAAGTGGCACGATATAATAGGAGAAAAAACTGTGGCTGACGCCATACTGGACAGGATCATCCATGAAGCGCACCGGTTAGACTTAAAGGGAGAGTCACTCAGAAAAAAATCCAGTCAAAGCACTGAATTGATAACCACGTAGATTAAACCTTATATTTGTATTTATATAACCACCCGAAAATGTATGAACTTCTAAAATCTTCGCCAGCAAAATCAGTGGTCAGTTTGCTCCGGCCTTAGGTGGTCAGTTTGCCCGGCTTTTACAGTTAGACTGGAAAAGGAGCAAGAAGTTGATTATTGATGGCCATCCAAGAATTTTTGGCTATGGCTATGCTTTATCAGAGTTAAGCACTTTAGACAATTCTAGCTTCAATAGATACTGCTTGCAACAGAATATTTACAAGCACATTGTTGAAACCGAGTATGCAATGAAAATATCCTCAATGAAATTGGTCGTTTTACACGAGAACTATTCCGATTATTATGTTGTAGATGTTCCCACAATGAAGAAAGAAACCAACATCATTTTAAACTCACTTAAAGTAAAAATATAAAATGGACGTATTAAAAGAATTTCAGGCGGCAATTGAAATTGAATTTGCCAAAAACCTTGAGGACTTTAAAGAGCAACAGAAATTACCCTTAGATGAAAGGGCTGCCAAAGGGGTAACAATGACCAATCTTCGAGTAGAAATGGAATTTTATGATGGAGTCCCAAACCAATGGTGCTATCCGCTTTCTAGACCACAGGAGTACATTGCATCAGTAAAAATATTTTGCGACAATAACATATCGAAATTTAAAGAAGGCAGTTCAGTTGTTTTAAGCAATGGTTCGTATCGTTTTGAAATGGATATTGAAGAGGATAGTACGGAAAACTTTATACTGAAACCCAATGAGTTTAACGTAAAGCATTGCTATATTGATAGTGATAATTATCCAAAAAAAAATTGGGAAATAAATGCGGTAAATACTGATATAAGCACAAGGCTTTTATTAACCGCAGCAGATGTATTAAAAAAAGATGTTGCAACTCTTCGCAAAATTGAAAGCTTCTTAAATGGTAGAACGAAAAACACCTACCAAGGTTATTCGCAAAAAGTTGGATATTTAAACGATTCGCAAAACATGGCCTACTTGAAAGCCATCAATGCAAGTGACTTTTGCATTATACAAGGTCCTCCTGGCACAGGTAAAACAGAAACCATAGGTAACATCGCAAAACATCTTGTTGATAGTGGGTTAAAAGTTTTCGTAACGGCACCAACCCATACCGCAATCAACAACTGCTTAAATGCTATTGCTTCAAAAATAAAAGACAACACTAAGGTCATTAAGATTGGTGAAAAAGCGAGCAACAAAGAAGTACAAGAAAATCCTTTTGTAGCAAAGAAGTCCCTGGTAACGTACACTGGTTATATTAACAATGCCAACTATAGTCAGAAAGGAATTGCTATTGGCTCAACAGCCTATTCGCTATGCTATCCCGGAAGTAAAAAATTAGATGGTTGGAAGTTCGATGTCTGCATTATTGATGAGGCTGCCCAATTAAGCATTCCATTATCCATTGCAGCAATGTGTCGAACAGGAAAGTATATTTTTGTGGGAGACCATAAACAACTTGACCCGATTATTCCTAAAGGCTCAAATAATGAAATGTTCGCTGAATCCATTTTTAGTAGGTTGGCACGCATTTATCCTAATGAGATTAACCTTTTGAATACCTCTTATCGCCTCAATAAGTCTCTGATCAGAATACCAAATACTTTATTTTATGACAATCTGCTTCAACCTGCATCAACCACACAAGAAGATTATACAATATACCAATGCAATCATCATTCTGAAATTCTAAACGGCGAACCGCATAAATTAATCCTGCATAATGTTTTTGATGCAAATGGACGTTCCCCACACGAAGCCAAACTTGTTGCGGAATTGGTTACCGACCTTGTGCGGAACAATATAAATATAAAAGACATCGGGATTGTGTCGCCTTTCAGAACACAAGTGAGAGAAATCAAAAAGGAGGTAAAAAAAGTACTGCCAAAATCTATCTCCAAGCCTTTTGATACATTGCTAGTTGATACTGTAGACGGTATGCAAGGGCAAGAAAGAAATTATATTATCTACAGTTTTGCCAATTCACATCCACTTGAATCGATGAGGAGATTGGATTTCTTCTACAGTCCAAACCGATTGAATGTAGCAATTACAAGAGCTATCAAAAAATGTTTTGTTATCTCTAATTATAAAGTGTTTGACATTATTGATGATGAAATAAGAGACCACGAAGAATACGATGCAATCAAAGACAGCTTGCATGTTTTTAAGCGTTATAAGGCAATGGCTTCGACAGTAGAGATTAACCAAACTGATGAAGCTGAATGGTAGAAATTAAAAATAAGCCTACTGAGGTAACTTCAAGCAGTTCTAAATCCTGTATGAACGCGCTTTCCGGGACGTTGAAGGTTATCTACACCGGCACCTCAACCGGCACCATCATTCGCATAAACAAAAAAGCAGCTACGATTTTTCATCATAACTGCTTGATTTTCAGTACCGCGGGCGGGAATCGAACCCGCACGTCCTTTAAGGGACACAGGATTTTAAGGGTAGCTGAAACTAAATTTAATCAGTAAATATCACTTAAGGTATTGCATATCAATACTTTATGTGAATATATTTGCTACCTGTACCAATACCTGTACCTGCCGTTTTAGATTCTGGCAAGTTGCAGGAAGGATAAAAATCAAACACAACCCATTTGTAGTCATTTTTGAGCCAGGTTTTGGCCAAGTAACCCACATTCATATATTTACAAAGGGAGAAATGGGTCTTTTCTTCTTAGCACCGCTACAATTCTAATAATTACAGCGGAAATAGATTTTGTCACATTTTAATGCTATAATTGTGACAGATTATACTATGAATCATGCCTGAATCAATTAAAAAGCAGATTGCCAGAAAAATAGCTTCTAGTGGCCGGGGTAAACTTATATTCCAGGCTGCTTATAAGCACATAGGAAGCGAAGACGCCGTAAGACAAGCGTTTTCACGTTTTGCTAAGGAACAGAAGTTGGTAAGGCTAGCGCATGGCATTTATTTATATCCTAAAATTGATCCGTCACTTGGTATTTTATATCCGTCGACAGAAGAAATTGCAAAAGCAATAGCAAAACGTGACCGGGCAAGAATAATTCCAACAGGAGTGAGTGCTTTGCAAAAATTAGGCTTGTCTACACAGGTTCCAATGAAGGTAGTATATATGACAGATGGAGCACCACGGAAAATAAAAGTTGGAAAGCGAAGCATCACATTAAAAAAAATAAGCCCGAGAATGCTTGCCGTCAGAGGGGAAATAACTGGAATGGTAATAAGCGCTTTACAGGAAATTGGAGAGAAGAATATAACACCGGATATCTTGGACAAAATAAAATCTGCTCTTCAAAGAGAAGATAAAAAAATGGTAATCAAAGATGCCGATCTTGCGCCTGCTTGGATAGGTCGGATAATTTATTCTACTTAGTAACACGAACGGACTGTGAAAAAGAATGAATTTATAAGAATTGATACCCAGTATTTCGTATAGCTTACCGCCCTTTTCCATGGCAGCAAATTGATAATAACTGCCAGAAGTCGGAATTTTAATAATCAACCCGATATAAAACAAAAGTGACATAGAAAGCCCTACCAGAATAAGTGATGCCCAAAAAATTAAGAAATCAGATAAGGTTACCCAACTTGCTGAATAAAAATAATATAGCGCCGCCACATGGCCTAAAGTAACAGCTAAGATCGCAATTATTCGTAAAATTGTTTTCATGGCACGTTCTCTAGATAAAAGCGCACCTGTAAATTTATAAAAAATCACCTTTATGGGCCACCTTGAATACTTATAATAAGCTGAATATCCTCGATCTGGTTCGATAAGTCAATCTTGAAGTCTAGTTATTTGGTTGAACGCCGTGACAAAGATTAGATCAGTTTACGTTTAGGGTAAATTATTTTTCGGTTTTCATGGTTAACCATATTCGATAATAGTGAGGTAGGTCCAGGCCACGTTCCTTTTTGTTATGGCTTACTTTTTCAAGAACTTCGCAAAGGTCAATAAAAACGGCTGATACTCCTTTGCTTTCCGGATGGCGTGAACCTGAAATCCTGACTAATGTCTTTATAAATTCTTCTTCGAAAACATCAAGTTGGTTAAACCGTCGATTTTTTTTCAGAATTTGTCTTGATAAAGAAAGAACCACTGAAAAATTCCCAAGTTCATAGTGTATCAGTGCATTCAGAATTTCTATTTTGTCGAAAGTAGTAGGGCGGTCTTTACGGTTGAAACCATTTAATACAACATTGACATATTTAAGGGCATCAGTGTAATTACCGGCATAAAGCGTCGCCATGATAAACAGGTAGAATAAATAAATAATATGGTATGGCTCTATCTTTTGAATTGCAAAAGTTACTTGCCCCTCGCTGTCGTTTATTAATTTTCGAGCCTTCTTTATGTCGCGGTTTAGAAGGTAATATTCCAACTCGTTAGTAGTACAGTATATGTATGCCCTGTGCGATACAACTTCGTTATTAAAGCTGTGGGTCTTTTCAAATTCCCGGAGCGTTCGCAAATCTGCAAAAAAGGAGGAACCAACAAAGTGCTTTTTAACCGACAAAAGGCGATTATAAATTGAAACGTAATCGATAGGGTTTTCCTCAGCGTAGCTTTTTGAATTTTTTATTAAACCGGTTAACTTTTCAAGGTGATGCAACTCCTTTCTTTTATCATCGCGGCTATAGTAATAGTTAGAATAAACCAGGTGAAAAAATATCCGAGCGCTTTTTGATAGTGCGTTAGCTTCAGATTTCATGGCCGGATGATGAAGGATAGCTTTAAATTGATTTTCAATATTGGCTTTAATGTTCTTTTCGTTATTGGCCTGCAGCAGGTTGCTTTGGTAATACAGATCAGTAAATAGCTTAAGGTTGCTGAGCAATTCCAGGTATGTATTGATCTGCTTATTTATTTCAAAAGCTTCATTGAGTCCGGCTGAGTAGCCCGCACATCTTTTCTTCCAATTCAGTAAATCGATCATCAGCTGAAAATTCTGGCAATCAATGGCCAGCTTTTCGGTTTGTATAATGGCTTTGTAACACTGCTTGTATAATCCTTTGTTAAACAGAATTTCGATGGAAATGAGTTTCTCTTTTATGGAAATGTTTAATGTTTTGCCATAATGAAAATCATTAAGCGTGCGAAGCAACAGCCTGTACAGATAATTTTTATCGGCGGCCAGGTAGCTACTCACAAACCCGTTGGCCGAAAGTGCTGCCTTTAATAAATCGTCATTTTCTGATTCGGCACTATCCAACTCATCAAAAAGCAATAAGTATTTATTGTCTTTAAAACCTACGCGCTTACCTGCGTTTATTTTAAAATACCGCTTCTCCGACATGGTAAGCCCTTTTATGAGCGAAAACACTGCACTATTTGTATCCACGGTAACCATTCAGCATTACTAAAAAAACAACTTTTGAACAAACTTTAAAGGCCATATTTCCTATAACAGGTTTTTTTTAGGTTGGTAAAGTCTTAAAACAGGCTTACTAAAATAGTGATTTCATTTTAAACCTTAATTAACCTGCTGCATAACTTTAGCCTGTATTAAAGTTCAAACATGAAAAGAGGTTTTAGTTGCGTTCTGTTTTTTTGTATTTGGCTAAATGTGCATTGCACCCGCTATTATGTAAATAATGGTTCGCTTACCGGTGATGTTTTTACCACGGCTATAGGAAATAATGCAAACGCCGGCACGTCCTCTCTGCCCTTCGCAACATTAGGCCATGCATTAGGTGTTGTTGCCGCCGGCGATACGATTTTTGTTGATGCAGGAACATATGCAGATAACAACCTGGCCGTTAACCTTGCCAATATCACCATTATAGGCGCGGGCTCAAACCTCACAACCTTCAATAATAATTTTGCCAGTACCAATACCAACTACCTGGTTAAGGTTACAGGTAATGGATTTAAGCTGCAGGGTATTATGGCTATTAAGTATAACACTACCAACGTAGGCGAGGGGCGTTGTATTACTATAAACGGGGCAACCGGTGTTGTTTTGCGCGATGTGGTATTGACTAATAATGATGGTTCGGGTGGTGGCAATGCGGCCCTGTATATAGCAGCAAACTCGGCGGTGCGTGTTATTAAAAGCAGTTTCAGTTGCAACCCTTCGGGCGGCACAGTCAACGACTACGGCGGGGGTGTGGATGTGATAGGTCGTAATATCAACGTCCTTATTGACAGCACTTCTCTTTCAAACAACGGTGGCACATCCTGGTACGGTGCAGGTATCTACATTACCAGCGATAGCAGCACGCATGTTTTAATAAGCAATTGCAGTCTTTCAGGCAATAAAGCGATTGATGGCGGTGCATTGTATATGACACTGTTAAGCGGCCTTTCCAGTTCAACACCGGGGCCGGCTTTAACCGTTAGCAATAGCTGCTTTAACAACAACTCATCGCAGGATGTAAGCGCGTTCTCATACGGCGGCGCTCTTACCGTTTTTAGTGGAACTGCTCTTATTTCTAATTGCAGCTTTACCTCCAACTCGGGAGGCGTTGGAGGTGCCATTGCCGCCTACAGCAGCAACGGGGTGGTATCCTTAACCATTGATTCCAGTTATTTTTCAGGCAACACCACCACCCAAGGCAACGGTGGAAAAGACCTCTACGCCGATGAAGCATTTTCGCATTTGGTATCGGTTACCGGAACTCAAAATACATTTTCGGCTGCAGCTGGCGCCATCATTAATGGCAACAGTGCTGTGGTGTCATTTTCAAACAGTGGCCAGCCCAGTACTGCAGGTACTACTGGCACGGTTAATTTTGTAAACACCATTGCCGCCACCTGGGCCACAGTAACCAGTTGCCCTGCAATAACCGGGGCATGCGTGTGCCAGTTACCGGTTATAACCGGTCCTTCACTTACAGACACCATTTGTTCGGGCAGCACCTTCACAGCAGCATTTACCTCAACTACATCATCAACTTATACAACCTATGCCTGGACCTCACTCTCAGTGCCGAGCCTAAGCGGCCATTCTACCAGCGGCACAGGTAACATAAGCGAAACGCTTACCAATAATACCGATTCAGTTTTAACCGTGTTGTATACCGTTACACCAACCTTCAACGGACTTTGCAGCGGTAACCCGGTGGTATACAGGGTGTCGGTAAGCCCCAAGCCCTCTCTCACAGCTGTATCGCCACCGGTTATCTGCAGCGGCAATGCATTGAATATTCAACTGGCGGCTAACATCAGCTCATCATTTTTATGGGTGGCTGCAAACAACCCCAACACCACCGGCGAAAGTTTAACGCAACAAACTGGCCAAACCATCAACGACTTGCTTATTAATGCATCGTCAACATCGCAAACTGTTGTTTACACGGTTACCCCGGTTTCGGTTTTAGCCGGCTGTACAGGTAATGCACAAACCATTAATGTTACTTTAAACCCGGCCCCGGTACTAACCATTACCGACTCATTGAAAGTTTGCAGTGGCGCCGGTATTAATATTGCACTGGCCGCCAATATTTCATCTTCCTTCAGCTGGGTTGCCACAAATAACCCACTTACTACGGGGCAGGACACCATACTGCAAATAAGCCCCCAAATTGCCGATACCATCTATAACAATACCACCGCAATGCAAACCGTGCTTTATACGGTAACGCCTGTTTCCGTTGCCGGCAATTGCAGCGGTGCGGCGCAAAATGTTAGGGTAAAGGTTTATCCGGAGCCTCGTGCAGCTATTATTACGCCCGATACAATTACCTGCAAAAATCCGGGCGTTGCAGTTGTAGCAACTTCTACTTTGCAGGGAAGCCTTTATAACTGGAGCACCGGAAGCAGTTTAGACTCAGTCTTTGCAATATTGCCGGGAGCGTATTCTGTTACGGTCACCGGCCCCGGTAGCAACTGCACGGCTGTCGCCACAGCAACGGTTTTAAACAATATAGCAATACCTGATTTTAGTTTGTATGGCGCCGACACTTTAACCTGCAAAAAATTATCTGATACGCTAACAGTTTCCTCTGCGCCGGGCTCAACTGTGTTTCAGTGGAGCAACGGAGTAACCGGAACAAGTGACATTATTTCGACAACAGGCAACTATACCGTTGTTGCTACCGATACAATAAATGGTTGTTCAGTTTCAGCGCCGTTTTCCATCTATCAAAACAAACTGGCGCCGGTTTTGCAAATAAGCCCGGCTTCAACCTTAACCTGCGCTGTTACAAGTAAAACTATTTCTGTAAGCACGAGTAGCTTTAGCGCCTCTTACTCATGGAATAACGGAATCCTAAATTCTTCTTTTATAACCGACACTGCGGGTAACTATGCCGTTACTGTAACTAATAATTATAACGGTTGCTCAGCTTCGGCATCAACATCAACCTCGCAGGATACTACTGCCCCTACTGCAAACATTCAGGGCACCGATACCATCACCTGCATAGTAACCAGCGTTACCCTGGTTGCCGCAACTAATATTACCGGTGCCAACTATACCTGGAGTAACGGTGCAACAACCGGTTCGGTTTCAGTTCAGGCGCCCGGCATTTATTCGGTGCGGGTAACAAATCCTAACAATGGTTGCTCAACTTCTGCAACAACATCCGTGGCGGCAGGCATAAACACATTACCTTATTCACTGGCCATAGCAACATTATCTGACACCGTTTGTATCGGTGCGACACTGCATTTAACAGCAACAGCTATCAATGCTGCATCGCTTAGCTGGACCGGGCCGGCCGGGTTTACTTCCGCCTCACCCAACATTAGCATCCCCGCATTGCAATTAAGCAATGCCGGTGTATATACAGTTACAGCAACCAACACCTGCGGGTCAATATCAAAAAGCGTAACGGTGTATGCCGATTCGGTGCCTGTAAATGCACAAGCCCTGGCTTCTGCCACTTTACTTTGCTCAGGCACTTTGCTTACTTTAAATGGTCATGCCACCGCGGCAAATTCTTATGCATGGTCGGGGCCGGCGGGTTTTAATGCGGCTACCGAGCAGGCAACTATAACCCATGCGTTTTTAGCCGATAGCGGCTACTATATTTTTACCGCTACTAATCAATGCGGAAGCACCCATGATAGCGTGCACGTAACCATAGATACCCTTGTTCAGCACTTACAGTCGGCGGTGTCTCCGAATGATACTGTTTGTTCAGGCGCAGCAATCACACTTTCGGCAACCGGTTCAAATGTAGTGCAATGGATGTGGAGCGGTCCTGGTGGTTTTACCACGTTACAGCAAGACACCGTGATTGCCAGCTCCAATGTTGTCAACTCAGGCCTGTATATTTTAACAGCAAGCAATATATGTGGAAGTAAAAGCGATACGCTGAAGGTTAGGGTTGAAGATTCCGTTACAGCACTGGCAGCAAGCAGTTCCTTAACCGGTATAGCCTGTGCGGGTCAAACTATTCATCTTTCCGCCATAGCAAACGCCGCCGATAACTATAGCTGGATTGGCCCCATGGGCTTTAGCCAGACCTTGCAGAACCCAACAATTAATAACATCAGCCTCGCCGATTCCGGCACTTACATTGTAACCGCTTCAAACGTTTGCGGGGCTGTGCGCGATTCTGTATACGTTTTAACCGGCAGCGCACCGTTTGTTCCCATTATTAATACATCAAATGGCTCCAATCTTTTTTGCCAGGGGCAACAGGTTGAGCTGTGGGCAAGTGCAGCGAACACAGATTCTGTTTTCTGGACGACGCCGGTAGGTAATGTCGTTGTTGCAGATACAGTTTCAATAAGTAACATACAACCCGCCGATACCGGTCTTTACGTTTTAAGCTCGGTAAACACCTGCGGGGTTTCGGCTGATAGCATCTACGTTTCGGTGCATTTGCTGCCTGGCAACCTGGCAATAAATTCGGCTTCTGATTCCATATGCCCCGGGGCATCGTTAATTCTTTCAGCGGCTAATGCACCGACCGGTATTACCTGGAGTAATAATTCGCACGCCGATACCTTGGTGATTTATCAACCGGGCAATTATTATTACACCAGCCGCGACACCAATGGTTGCATTCAACTATCAGATACCATGAAAGTGTACCCGGCATCTCCGCCTGTGCTTGATCTTTTCCAAATCGGGGCGGCTAATCTTTGCACCGGCCAGCAATCTGTTACGTTAAAGGCCACAAGCGATTTAAACTGCAACGTTACCTGGTACCCCGGAGCCATAGTTGCTGATTCAATTATAGTATCAGCGCCCGGCCAGTATAATGTAGTTGTTACTAAGAATGGTTGCACCACTTTCGATTCAACTACGGTAATACAGGCTGCATTGCCGCAGGTTTATTTTACTGACACCAACATAACCACTTGTTGCACTGATATTACCTTGCAGCCCATTGTAAGCCCCGGCTTGCTTGTATATCATTGGTCTGACAGAGCAACTTCCGACTCAGATTTTGTTTCAACCAGCGGCACTTACCAGATTACGGTTACTACTACTGCCGGTTGCACGGCCACCGCATCTGTCAATTTTAATAAGGTCTGCATTCATCCAACAGCTAGTGCTGAGCCCGATACCGTAATGATAGAAAACCCTACTAACCTGCACGTGCAAACAAGCATTAGCCAAGGGCTTACCTATTACTGGCAGCCGGCAAACAATATCCAAAATCCCGACTCGGCTTCGACCACGGCTTACCCAAAAGAAAATACCCGGTATACCGTTTTTGTAACAGATAGTGCCAGCGGTTGTATTGATTCATCGGTAGTAACAGTAGTGGTTACTTATACCGCAAATTTTGCCATACCTAATGTGTTTACCCCTAATGGCGATGGCAACAACGATACGTGGTATGTGGTTAACCAGGGCGGTTTAGTTACCGTGCAGGACATTAAAATATTTGACAGGTGGGGCGAGCTTGTCTTTTCATCTGAAAGAGATGGCTCCATTGAGTGGAACGGCCAATACCAGGGAAAACTGCAACTTATGGGCAATTATGTTTACAACGTTCATCTTAAAATTAATGCCACCAACGAAGAAAAATTTCTTGTAGGAAACCTTGCTTTATTGTGGTAGAAGGAGAAGCAGATTGACATTGAATTCCTGAGAAAATTTTTCCAATAATTGAATATCGTTCCAGAGGTTCGATAATTAGGGGTAGAAGTCTACTTAAAGTATTGAAAAATTCCAAATTATATTTTATGATAAATAATTTATATTCAATTGTTTGTAAAGCCTCGCGCGCCCTCGAAAACAAATAAATATTCTAATGCCTACAGTTAAGGGACTAGCAAGTTTATGAGCAGAATGTCTTCACGAATGTTCGATAAATTGAACTGCAAAATCTGCCCTGTTGGTTATCTTATTCATATTTTTGGCTTATGAGAACAATTCTTTTATACGCGATTAGCACCGTTATTTTTTTCGCAATAGATATGGTGTGGTTAGGATTGGTGGCTCGTAGTTTTTACAAGCAAAAGCTTGGCTTTCTATTGTCAGCGAACGTTAATTGGACTGCTGCGCTTGTTTTCTATTTTATCTATATAGCTGGTATTTTATATTTTGCTGTGATACCTTCTCTTAGAGATTCTTCATGGCATACTGCCCTATTGAACGGATGCATACTTGGCTTGCTGTGTTATGCTACTTACGACTTAACAAACATGGCAACTATAGACAGGTGGCCGCTTGAAGTAGTAATTGTTGATATCGTATGGGGCATAATTCTAACAGGAAGTGTTGCAACTCTCACCTATCTAATTTCTATTAAACTGTAGTAATTATTGGCCCCTTTTGTTGATCGGTCACTATATAAGGACAAAGGCTTTTGATTAGTTGAATATCCTCAAGGTGGTTCGATAACTCGACCTTGAAGTCTACAACGCTAGTTTGGAAAATTACAAATTCGTGGGCGCTAAATCCCAACATTAAATTCTAACTTGCTACAGTAGCTTTATGCAAATGCAATGCATGATTTAACAGTTCGCTTTGGCCGTTAAAGTAGTATCAATCCCCACAAAATTTATCGGCCTGACTGTGAACAAAAAAACTGGCTACATGTTTTAAACAGATGCGATTTTCCTACCCAGTTACTATTTTTTGGTTCCGCCGCGATTTGCGCTTAGAGGATAATGCGGCTTTATACCGCGCACTAAAAGAAAACCAACACGTTTTACCCATTTTTATTCTTGATACCGATATACTTGACCGGATGGCCGACAAAGCGGATAAGCGGGTTTTGTTTATTTACAGCGAAATAGAGCGCCTAAATAAAGAGCTGCAAAAATCCGGCTCGTCGTTGCTGGTAAAAACCGGTACGCCAAAGCAGGTGTGGGAACAGTTGCGCAATGAATACGCGATAAAAAATGTGTACATTAACCACGACTACGAACCCGCAGCCATTGAACGGGATGAGAAAATAAAGGAAATTTTAAAGGCAAAAGGCATTCCACTGCTGAGTTATAAAGACCAGGTTATTTTTGAAAAATATGAGGTTTTGAAGGACGACGGAAAACCTTACACCGTTTTTACGCCCTATAGCAAAAGGTGGAAAGCAAAGCTGGTGCCGTTCTATTACAAGGCTTACCCAACACTTAAGTATGCCCGTAATTTTTATAAAACCAATCCGCTGGTTATACCCGTTTTAAAAGATATCGGCTTCGAATGGCAGGGGGTAACATTTCCCGGAAGAAATATCCCCGTAAAAATTATAAAACAGTATAAAGAAACGCGCGATTATCCGGCAGTGAACGGAACAACGAAGATGAGCCTGCATTTGCGTTTTGGAACGGTTAGTGTGCGTAAGCTGCTGGCCGAAGCGCTTGACCTGAATGAAGCATATGTAAACGAGTTGATTTGGCGCGAGTTTTACCAGATGATACTTTTTCATTTTCCGCACGTGGTAAACAAAGCATTTAAACCCGAATACGATTTGATTGAATGGGAAAATGACGAAACAAAATTTGCTGCCTGGTGCGAGGGTAAAACCGGCTATCCGCTGGTAGATGCCGGCATGCGCGAATTGAATGCCACCGGTTACATGCACAACCGGGTGCGAATGGTGGTAGCTAGTTTCCTTACAAAAAACCTGTTGATTGACTGGCGCTGGGGCGAAGCTTATTTTGCCGAAAAGCTGCTCGATTTTGAACTGGCCTCTAACAACGGCGGGTGGCAATGGGCCGCAGGTTGCGGTACCGATGCTGCACCTTATTTCAGGGTGTTTAACCCAGCCCTGCAAATGCAAAAGTTCGACCCGGAATTAAAGTATGTAAAACACTGGGTGCCGGAATATGGCACGCCACAATATACAAGCCCCATTATTGACCATGCCTCATCGCGCGAAAAAATGTTCAAAGCTTATAACAAAGCGTTAAAGCAAACTGTGTAGCAAACCACAATAAGCGGCTATGCAAAGATACCTTTCAGCGGAACGCTCTCTAGCAGGTTTTCCTGCAACCCTTCACTTTGCATAATATAATTTGCCGCTATGGAGCCCGAGGTATAAGCAGCTTCCATCAACATGCCGCAGTTTTCCATTTTTACCCAATCGCCGGCCAGGTAGAATCCCGGAACATCTGTTTTTACTTCAGGCCTGCTGGCATACTGGTTGATATGAAATGCCGGAAAATCATCTTTGTGCTGAAAATATTCGTGGCAGGTTTTCATCCCTTCCATCTCCGGAAAATAATGATAAAACTCGCGCAGTAAATGTGTTTTTACCTCTTCGTCCGTTACTAAATCCTTGGGTACCGAATAACTGTGCAACTCAAAAATGCCTCCATCATGCTCCCTGCTCCAGGCCGCCGATTCCTTTTCCATTTTATGGTAAAGCGTAACGCTATCCAAACATTTTAACCGGTCGGTAAAAATAAAAAACGGCAGGGTTGGGTCTGATTCAAACCGGTTGGTCCACAACCTTAGCACGGCGTACCTGCCCGAATGTTTTAGCGCCGTTAATTTTGAAAGTATTTCCGCGTAAGTTTCAAAACCCTGCGAGGCGGACATTAATTTTTTGGTATGTTTTACGTCCGTGCACAACACGCAGTAATCAAAATGTTGTTCGTTCACGTTAAAGCCCTGTGCGGTTTTCTCCAGTTTTGTTACGGGGGTTGAGTAGTTAATACAGGCATCATGGTTTTTAAGGAAGTCCTCGCAGTACGAAATGAAGCTGTTTTGAAAATCACTGCCTAAAACATCGTAAACCAGGCCATCTTCATTGCTTAAAAAGTAGAAATGAAAACTCTTAATTAACTCGGCCAGCGACATATCTTCGGGCTCTGCAAAAAACGCCCTGGAGAAAGAATTAAACACCAGCCGCATTTTAGGGTTCATCATAGTACGGTTGGCAAATGATCCAAAACTTTCGGCATCGAATTTTTTATAGGTGCTTTCAAAATCAAACTTCAATAAATTGAGAAACGGCATACCCAGCGGGTTGATAAATGTTTTCCAGGTTACAATACCAAATTTGCGGAGGTCGAGCACATTCAGCACTGGCGTTTTATCCAAGCCTTTAAAGCCCTGCTTTTTATCCTTGTCGAATATAATGGTATAATCATCTATGGGTATAAGATGTTTATACGCATCAATCTTTTTTAAAAAGTTTCTGAGATTATAATACTGCCGGAAAAAGCCATGAAAGCCGTGTTCAGTACGTAACTGCTCACCATTCGATTCAAACTGCCAGCTGCCAACCTTGCCCCCGAGGTAGTGTTCCTTTTCGAAAATCTGCACATCAAATCCCCGTTCGCTTAAATTGCAGGCGGCGCTTATGCCTGCAATACCTCCGCCAATAACCGCAACCGTCTTCCTTTCCTTTAAAAAAAAAGGCAGCGATACATCAGGTTCATTCAGCTTTACCCTATAATTCTGAAGTTTCGCTCTGATAAGTTTTCGCAGCATTTTCTTTTACGTTTTTATTCCACAGTTTGGTAAACTCAAAAGTGAGTTCATCGGGCCTTATCAATAAATCATTCAGTTTTTCTTTGCTGTGCCAGTATTTATTGCTCTCTAAAAAGGCAATATCTTCTTCCACAATTTTCATGCTTTTATTCAGCATAAACCATTTGGCAAACCAGGGGTTGTATTGAAAAATACGGTGCCAGGTGGTTATCTGTATCATCATCACATTCTCGTCGTCTATTTCGTAAAAGTGCTCATATATCACCATTTGCCGGGCAGACATTCCCAGGTGCGCCGGAAACTTAAGGTGCAGCATGCTGCTATGCGGAAACCAAAAACCAAAATGCGCCTCTACTTTATCTTCAAAACCAAAATATATTTTTTCGAAAACGCTGTTTTCATTATCGCGCAAATACCATCCGTGTAGAGATTTTTCGGTTACAGCAAGATGATAGTCCGGCTTCTCATGATGCAGGTTACCCATTAACGTTTTTATACTGTTGCGGTGCACATGGTTAATGTGGTGCGAATCGAAAAGGCTTTCGGCTACCAGTTTAATGTTGCCCTTAACCACGTGATAATTGTACACCATGGGCCATTTATCCAGTTCGGTAAACGGCGGAATCTGGGCTCCGGCTTTTTTTTCGGGGTCGCCAAAGTAGGCCCATACGGCTTTGTGTTTTACTTCAACGTCATAACTTTTTACGCAAGCGGCCTTCGGTATTTTCTCATCCGGGGGCAATGAGGGTATATGTTCGCACTTTCCGGTATCGCCAAACTCCCAGCCGTGGTAGCCACATTTAATATGCTCGCCTTTTACATAACCCAGCGATAAATGCACATTTCGGTGGCAGCACCGGTCCTGTAACACACATACTTTTCCGCTGTGGGTTTTAAATACCACCAGCTCTTCGCCAATAATTTTGCGCTTAAGTATTTGCCCTTTTTTCAGTTCGTCTTCAAAACAAACCAGGTACCATTGGTTACTTATCATCATTTAAAATTTAGAAGTGATGGTTTGCCGTTTTTTTGCCATTGATACAATGAAATATTCATGGAGAGCAGGATAGCGGCGTAAAGAAAATCCTCTACCGGTATAGTACCGATACGGATGCCCAGGTTTTGTGCATCATCATAGGTAACCACAGGTAAACCGGTTAGCAAACCATTTACCACTGCCATGGGAACCAGCGAAATAAGGTAGGTGATAAAAAAAATATTCAGGCTGTTGCCAGGCATGAGCAAAGTAACTATGGGAAACACCAGCCCCCCGATAAAAAGCACGGAGAAGGTATACGCTTTACCTACAAGCAAAAAAGAAACCGCGAAGGACCATGCACTTAAAAACAAAAGCACATACCTCTGCTTACCATCCCGAATTTTTGAACTGAAAAAAATGGTTATCGCCTCATAAATAAAAGTGCAGGCATAAGGCACGGTAATAAAAAAGAGAAACTCCTCAACAGGCAGCCCGAAAAATCTGATGCCGAGGATATACTTGTCGTTAAATCCCCACACACCTGCCTTGGTTTTAAAGTAATCCCAAACAATAAAAAATATGGCCGTAAATATCATGCCCGGAAAAAAATACTTTATCTTACGATTAAACTGAAGCTTAGTCTCTGCCGAACGTAACGCGGGGATAAGAATAGTGAACAAATTGATAAGCAGGTACGTCCATTTCATAAAGCAAATATTGAATCCATAAAGGCCTTAGTGTTTATCCAAGGCGCATACCTAATTGTTGCTGTGCCAGCGTTTCAACCAGAATAAGCATTTTTTCAAAATCGGGAACCCGGACCCGTGATTCTTTTATTTCAGATACCGGAATTTTTTTAATCCGGTTAAACAGGTGGATGTAATATTTGTAGGCCAGTAATACACCGGCCCTTGCACCAATTGGTAGTTGCACAATTCCATCGTATGCGTTTTTAAAATCTACAGCTACTTCCCGCTCAATTTGCTGCTTGGCGCACTCTCCGAAATTATTGAAATCAATACCCGGAAAGTAAACCCTGCCGCGCTCATCAAAATCGCTTTTCATATCGCGTAAAAAATTTACTTTTTGAAAAGCGGCGCCCAAAGAGCGCGCAGCCGGTTGAAGTTTCTGGTAAAGCGCCTCATCGCCATTGCTAAAAATGCGCAGGCACATGAGCCCAACCACTTCGGCTGACCCATAAATATATTCCTGGTAGCCTTGTTCGCCAAACGCCGTTTGATATAAATCAGTTTCCATGCTTTTGAAAAAAGCTTCAATAAGCTGAAGCGAAATACCGTATTGATTCACCGCTTTTTGAAATGAAAACAGCACGGGGTTTAAACTGATGCGCTGTTCAATGGCTTCGTAAGTATCGCGTTTGAATTTTTCGAGCAGGAACTTTTTATCAAAATTGTGGAAGGTATCTACTATTTCATCGGCATAGCGCACCATGCCGTAAATACCATAAATGGGCTCGCGCATTTCTTTACTTAATGTTTTAATGCCCAGCGAAAACGATGTGCTGTAAGCTTCGGTAATTTTTCTGCTACAGGTAGCAGATGTTTCATCAAATAATGCAAACATGGTGCTTGTTTTATTGGTTAAATAAGTTGCTTTTCAATTTGTTTGTTCACCTCTTTGGCTACTATCTGCCCTGATATGATGGAGGGCGGCACACCCGGCCCAGGCACAGTTAACTGACCGGTATAAAACAGGTTGTTGACCTTAGTTGAAATCATTTTTGGCTTAAGGATGGCAGTCTGCTTTAATGTATTGGCAAGACCATATGCGTTACCTTTAAACGAGTTATAATCTTTCTCAAAATCTTTGATGCAGTAGCTGCGGTTTACAATGACGTTGGCCCTGAACTTTTGGCCAATTCTTTTTTCCATTCTTTCAACCATCATACTGAAGTACTTTTGCCGCAGCTGCTCGTTATCTTCTATACCCGGTGCCAGGGGCATTAATAAAAACAGGTTTTCCATTCCTTCGGGCGCTGCGGTGGGGTCGGTTTTGGAGGTTAAACAGGCGTAGAACAAAGGATTGGTGGGCCATTGCGGCGTGTCATAAATCTCGTTGGCGTGCTGTTCAAAATCGGCGTCGAAAAACAGGTTGTGGTGCAGCAGGCCCGGCAGGCACTTGTTTACACCAATGTAAAATAACAATGATGATGGCGACATGGTCCGCTTCTGCCAATAGGTGTTATCGTATGTGCGGTGAGCTTCGCTTAATAAAAACTGCTCGGTGTGGTGATAATCGCTGCCGGCAACTACTATATCAGCATCAAAAACTTCACCGGTAGTATAAATACGTTTGGCCTTTTTATTGCGTATTTCAATTTTGGTAACCTCTTTATTCAGTAAAATCTTAACCCTATTGCTTTCAGCAAGTTTAACCATGGCTTTTACAATCTGGTTCATGCCACCCATGGGGTACCAGGTACCTAAAACCAGGTCGGCATAATTCATCATGCTATACATGGCCGGCGTTTTATCAGGTGTTGAACCCAAAAACAGCACCGGAAACTCAAGCAGACTAACCAGTGAGGGATTACTGAATTTGCTCCTCACTTCACTACGCAGTGATTGGAAAATCTGCATCTGAAAGCTCTTTATCAAAAGTTTTAAATCAAGGTATTCGGTTACCGAATCGGAAATGCGGAATACATAATCGCTCATGGCGGTTTCGTATTTGTATCTGGCTTCAGCTAAAAACTTTTTCAACTTTGCTCCGCTACCCTTTTCCTTTTGTTCAAAAAGATTTACCAGTTCCTCAAGTGATGCGGGCACATCAATCTGTTCTTCGTTTTTATAGAAAATACGGTACCCGGGGTCGAGGCGCTTTAGCTCGTAAAAATCTGAAGTTGTTTTACCAAATAGCTTATAGAAGTTTTCAAAAACCTCGGGCATCCAGTACCAGCTTGGGCCCATATCGAAAGTAAATCCGTCCTTTTCCCAGATTCCTGCACGGCCACCGGGTTGGCTGTTCTTTTCTAAAACAGTAACATGATGGCCTGACTGAGCCAATAGGGCTGCCGCTGAAAGACCTGCGAAGCCACTACCAATCACAACTATTTTTCTGGGACTGTTCATTGCTGGTTTAGTTATTGGATGCAGAGCTGGTAATACCCATGCTTTTTAAATTGGCCTGTAATACTTTCCGTGCAAAAAATATTCTGCTCTTTACAGTGCCCAGCGGCAACCCGAATTTTTCGGCAATCTCATCGTAGTGAAAACCGTTAAAGTGCATCATAAACGGGTCTCTAAAATCTTCACTAACCCCTTCCATCGCTTTTTCAATGGCCTCTGCCAGGAACAAACCCTCCGAGCCATTTCTTTCAGTCTTGCTGTTATTATTCAGCAGGTACTGGTTTTCTGAGCCATCGAGTATGGTTGAGCCTCTTTGTTTTTTGTGGTAGTTATTAATAAAGATGTTGCGCATAATGGTAAACAACCATCCCTTAATGTTGGTACCTTCACTAAATTTTTCCTGGTTGGCCAGGGCGCGGTAAAAGGTATCCTGTATCAGGTCTTCAGTTTCTTCACGGCTTTGGGTAAGGTTAAAAGCAAACGGACGCAGCATTTGCTGGTACTGGCTTATATCGGTTTCTCGTTGAAATGAGGCTATCATGAGTGTTTTATTTTGTTTAAACTAATTGATTAAAAGTTCCACAAAAATAAACAATTGCTGAATAATACCAAATTTATTGTTTAATTTTTTTGTTAAAAGATTGAACAATAAATTTTTAACAAAAACGGCCTTGATAAAATTAAATAACACGGTTAAGACTTATCATATAACATAAGCATGGTGGCGTAACGTTAGGTACGACATGGATTAGCAGATGGACTTTAAAAGGTCATCGACCGATTGAATGGCAATACAATTGGAAGGCAGTTTTAGTTGCACTTCCTTAAATTTCGACCCAGCGATTAATATTTTACAGGATGGAAAAGTAGTTGAAAGCAGCTTTAAGTAATCACTAAATGACATTTCTTCCGCGGCAACAGTTTGGTAGGTGATCAAAAAATCCGGTTTTAGTTCTTTCTCTACATAGCTGAGTTCATAAAAGGGTATCGAGCAGCCTAGGTAAGTTACTTCATGGTTGTGTCTGCGTATAATATATTCTATAAACAACAACAGTAATTCATGGGTTTCTCGTTCAGGAAGAAAAAGAACGAATTTCCTTGATTTGCGGTTGGGTTCTACATACAAACCTTCAATAGCTGCACATATTTTGCGGCGTATCAGGTTCGACATAAAGTGTTCCTGCACCACACGCACCGAACCGGTGGCCCACAAAACACCTGTGCGTATTAAAAACGGAAAAACAAGTTTGGTAAAAGCGTCTTCAAACCCCAGCTTTATAATAGCGGCTGAAAGCGTTTTTTCAAACCGCTGCTCGCTAAAATCTAACATGGAGTGTATCAGTGAGTCGAGCAAATCATCGGGCTGACTGGTTGATTCATACACCTTCAGCACTTCGCTGGTCAAATCACTTTTCTTCAATCCGGCAATTTTCGAAATTTTCATTCCGTGCCGGTTAAGGGTAGCCACATTCAACAGCAGGCGCAATTGCTCATCACTATAGTAGCGGATATTGGTATCGGTTCGTTCGGGCCTCAAAAAAGCATAGCGCTGCTCCCAAATGCGCAGGGTATGGGCTTTTACACCCGATATGCTTTCAACCTCTTTGATGGAGTACTGGCCCATTTGTTTGTCAAAGTTATTTTAATATTCGTTAAACAAAAGGAATCAACTTAAGTTTAGTGGATGCCTCGTTGCCGCAATGTACTGCTGCCGGTTCAGGTACCCAAGGCCAGTAACGAATCGGCAATAAGAAACACAAAAAGTATTACCAGGTAAGCTATGGCACTGCGGTTGACTGAAGCCGGAATCAATTTTCGGAAACCCAGCTGTATAACTATTGAAATTATAAACCACGAAATGTAATTCTGCAAAGGCGGTACTTTATCGCGCCACATCCAGAAGTGATGGCGGATGGCAAAACTTTCAAGCAGCAGATCAATGGCTACCATCAAAACCGACGCGGCCAGTATTTTTTGCCAGTCGCCCTGCAACCGGTCGTTTACTGCCACCCCCGAAACATAACTCAGCAAAATCCAGTTAACGCCAATAATAACCGGTACCCCAAATACCTGCGGGCCAAAAGTGGGAGTGTAACAATAACTACCAAAAGGGTAACCGGTATTAATCCCCGCTATTTCGGCCACCATACCCACCGTAAAACTGAAAACACAAAACAAAAGCAGGTTGCGGTTTACCGGAGTATGAAAAATAATAACCAGCAAAAAACTAAGCAACAGGTTACTGCTTGCCAGGCGTTCAAAAACCGTATGCACCTTTTGTATGTTCATGCCCACTAAACCAATAGCATGGTTAACGGCCATTACTATAATAGCCGCCAAAGCAAATACCTGGAAACCGGCAAATGGTTTACGCAATAAGTTCATCAATTATTTTTGCTGATAATAAACAAAGTGGTACCCCGCCGCCGGGATGAACGCTGCCGCCACAAAAATAGAGGTTCTTTATTTTGCGGCTAAAATTTGGATGGCGCAGAAAGGCCGCATACTTATTGTTAGAAGCATTACCATACAGTGAACCCAAGTACGACAGCGTTCGGGCTTCAATGGTTTTGGGATAGTTAACTGTTTCGCAAACAATGAATGGCTCAATATCAAGGCCCAGGCTTTTATTCAGTTTGGCTATCATATTTTTTCTGGCGGCTGCTACCAGCGCGTCCCAGTTTTGGCCCGCATCATGCGGAACATTAATAAGTGTGAACCAGTTTTCGCAGCCATCGGGCGCATGTTTGGGCTGGTATTTTTTACTGATGAAAACATATACCGTGGGGTCATGGTAAATCAGTTTTCTATTGGTGAGGTAATCAAACTCGGCGGGGTAATCGTTGCTGAAAAAAATGTTGTGTAAATCCAGCTCCGGAAACGTTCCTTTAATTCCCCAGTAAAAAATAATGGCCGAAGTTGACTTGGGGCTTTCGATAACCTTAGCAGGGGCTTTTTGTTCAGGCATCAGCTGCTGGTAGGTATAAACTATATCCATGTTACTCGCCACCACACCGGAAGGGTAAAAGCTACCGTTTACATAAACACCGGTGGCCTTTTTATTTTTTATCTCAATTTTTTCAACCCGGGCATTAAAAACAAACTCAACACCCAGTTCAACTGCCAGTTGGTACAGGCTGCGCGATAAATCGGGCATACCGCCATCTAAAAAGTATCCTCCCTGGTTATACTCCGGGCTTGCGATTACATTTAATGTTGACGGCGCAATGTAGGGGTCGCTTCCGTTGTAGGTGGCGTAGCGGTTAAACAGCTGCACTACCCGTTTATCGTTAAACTGCCTGCTGTTGGCAACGTTCATGTTAGTACCTATACCAATTGCCGAAATATTAAGCAAAGCGCGCAACGATTTAAACGTTAAATAAGTGCGTAATTTATGCAGCGACTTGAACAGAAAAATATCTTTGGTTACCTGATATACTTTTTGAATTTGGTTAAAATGGCTAATTACGTGCTGAGCAGGTTCACCGGTTTTGGTCTCTATTTCGGCGGCAAACTTTTCGCGGTCGGCATGGGCACTTAGTCGAGTTCCATCCGGAAAAAAATAGTTACAAATCGGATCAACGCGATGATATTTATAATAATCTGATGGCTTACGATTACATAATACAAAAAGTTCATCCAATAATTCGGGTAAGGTAAAAAGTGAAGGGCCAAAGCCCCAGAAGAATCCGTCTTTTTCAATTTTAGTAGCCTTACCGCCGAAATCAGGGTTAGCTTCAAACACCTTAACGGCATAGCCCTTGCGCGCAAGACGGATTGCCGTGGCGAGGCCTCCAATGCCTGAACCAATTATTATAGCGGTTTTAATCTTTTTATTCACACAAAATCAAAAGAAGTAAAAAATTCAATGTCACATTTCCATGCGTTTCGGAAATATAATTAAACCGATTTGTTTTTATAGATAAAACCAACATTAATATTACTATATACCCTGAAATCTAATGGGGTAAAATAACTACGTTGCATTTTGTCATTTGCTAACCAATTGATAATCATTCACAAAGACCGATAATTATCGATATTGAAATCGATTCAATAAATTAGAATATTTTTAAATAATAATCCATAGTAGCTGACGGCTTACGCCTTAACGGCTACAAAAGTGTGCAAAATGGGTTTTCTCCATCCCATTAGGGGATTAACTTCAACATTTTTAAATCCTGTTTGCTCCAGCAAATTTTTTACCTGTCCTGGGTTAAGAAAAGTTAGTACACTTTTAACCAGGTAAGTATAAATTCTAGAACTGCCCGAAAGTACAGTGCAAAACGGAACTATAAAACCATAGCCCAGTATCGCCCAATATGCTTTGGCCCAAATATTATCATTGATACAGTAATCATGGATGCAGATTTTGCCTCCCGGTTTTAATATACGGTTAATACCCTTTAATGCTTTTTCGTAGTCAGGCATGTTGCGTAGCCCGTATGCTATAAAAACAGCATCAAACGAATTATCGGGAAAGTTAAGTTGCATGGCATCACTCAATACAAAAACAACCTTGCATGAACTAATTTGCGTGCTGAATTTTTTATCAGCTTCTAACAGCATTCCTTCAGAATTGTCTACCCCAACTATGGTTCCTGATTGTAATTGCTTTAAACATGCAAGGGTAGATTTGCCTGTTCCGCAGCACAGGTCAAGCAATTTTTCATCGCCCTTTAAGTCCATTCTAATAGCACTGGTATCGAGGTCTTCCTGGTATCCCTGGCTCATTTTAGTAGCGAAATCATAATAAGCTGATACCCGGTTAAATTCCTGGGGTACAGAAACCTTGTTTTCTAACAATGATGTGGATGATGCCATATAGTTTTTCGGGTAGGCCTGTTAAATTTTACCGGTTGGTATATTGAAATTCACCTTAATAATTTCTCCCACAATTTTTGCCTTCAGGCCTGAACCGGTTACACCGTAATCCCTCCGGTTAATTGCAAAGGTACCTGAAAAGATGCCTTTACCGTTTTCTTCTTTATATGTAAAAGGAATCTCCACCGCTTTGGTTACCCCACGCAACTCCATATTTCCGCTTATTATAAACTGGTCATTCCGTTTTTTGAACGAGGTAGAGGTAAATTTAATGAGGGGGTACTTATCGGTATTCAGCCATTCTTCGCTTTTGGCATGGGTATCTTTTAAACTGCTGCCGGTATTAATAGATGTGGCATCAACAGTTACATCAATTTTAGATTTGTTTAAGTCGTCCGGGTAAAAAGCAACTAAGCCTTTTAATCCCGAAAACGTGCCACTTGCTGCGGATGTTGAGAATTTTAGTATATAGTTTGAATCAATGCTTCGGTTAGCTAAACCGGCCGTTACAAAAGCGGTAGTAACTAATATGGCGAAAGCGGTTACGATTTTTTTTTGAAGATTAGTCATATGAAAATATTTTGGTTATTATGCTAGTGGTATCACAAAAACAAGCATTGTTGCAAAAAGTTTGTTTTTTTAGTTGAAACCGCATTGCACCTCAACTAAGGCTGGCGATTAAGACAGAACGTTCTTCAGTGCCTGCTTTTCATCTGCAAAAACAAATTTATAGCCGGCGCTTAAGAGTTTACCGGCACTGCACCTTTGGCTGTTGAGCACCGCCTCACTCATTTCCCCAAGGCCTATTTTAATTGCAAAGGCCGGGGCGGGTATTAAAACTGCGCCCGTTTTTTTAATGGCTACTATTTCCTGCATCAATGTTTTCATGGGCAAGGCTGTAGGGGCCGTTGTATTATATGGGCCATGTAATTTTGTATTTTCAAGGCCATATATCATCACCCCACAAACGTCATCCAGATGTACCCAGGGGTAATAAAGCGGTTGCTTTGAAAAATATGTGGCGAAACCCAGGGACAAGGTTTTCGTCAACTCGGGCAAGGCTCCGCCATTTCGGGCCAGTACAATTCCTATGCGGCACCTCAGTTCTCTAATACCCAGTTCGCCAATTTTTATGGCGGCCATCTCCCATTTTTTACAAACTGTGGCCAAAAAGTCCCTGCCCGGTTTATGTTCCTCAATAATTATTTCATCAGCGCAGTCGCCGTAATAACCAACGGCACCGGCACTAATAAAGGTTTTTACATGGTGTTCATTGGTTTTAAGAAACTTGTAAAGAATATTACCGCTAAGTACACGGCTATCCATAATTTCTTTTTTTCTGGCCGGTGTCCATCTCTTGTCTGCAACACCGGCACCGGCCAGGTGAATAACCGTTTCAACCCCATCAAATGCAGCTTTATCAACTTTACCTTTTTCAATACTCCATACAAACGACTTGATTCTTTCATCCGGCCATTCCCTTTTCTCACGGCCCAAATGATGAACCCGGTAACCTTTTGCAAGGAGCATTTCCGTCAATCTTGTTCCAATCAGACCGGTTCCTCCGGTAATAAGTACTTTGTGCATATTCTTAAACTGACCACTTAAAATTGTATTAAATAGTTTAATCAGAACTTTCCAAATATCCTTTCCATGGCGCTAAAACGAAAGGCAAATATTTCATTTAGCTGCCTTTTCAGAAATAATGCATTTGCTATAGCGCCAAGAGGCCCAAGCGGGGGTTGGTAGTTTACAATGTCTGTCATCAAAACACCGCCGTCAATTTTTTGAATATGGTGTTGATGATGCCACAGGCTGTATGGTCCCACTCTTTGATCGTCCACAAAAAATGCATATTCTTTAACCTGCGTAATTTCAGTAACCCATAGCATTTTTATTCCCGCCACCGGAGTTACATGGTAGCTGATTATCATGCCGGGATAAATTTTTTCAGGCAGATTAGGCGTTAATATTTCAAACCCCATATATGCCGGCGTTATTAATTTGAGATTGGTTGGCGAGGTTATAAAATCCCACAGCTGTGGTAAGGGGGCTGGTACTTTCTGAGTTCTGGTTAAGCTATAAACGGGCATGTTGAGAATTATTTTTTTCAATCCCGATAAATGATTGGTTACTTATAGAAATCTACTCCGTCAGATTATTCGGCAGCAATCATTGCTTTATTTACCTGCTTTTGAAATCACATTATCACCTTTAAAAAATCACTATACGAACGAACGATATTACAGTTCGGAACATTTTTCTCTCTGAGAGATTCTGTCTGAGGTCCACCGGTAATAATTGCTGCCCCAGGTAATAAGGCGGCTATTTCCCCCAAATATTCAGTCACCGTATAACCCCTGATAGGGACAGTAATAAATGTTACTATGAAATCCGGTTTAAATGAATCAGCCATGAAACTTAATTCCCCGATTGGCAATGATGCGCCCAGGTTAGCAACAACCTGGTTGTTTTTCCGAAGAATGTATTCCGTATATAAAATCATCAGGTCATGAAACTCTCCTTCGGGTAAAAACAGGAGATATCTCCTTGATTTTTCATTTGACCTGATGGCTTGGGCATCTATGGCAACCGTAAGTTTTCGCCGGATAAGCGTAGTCATAAAGTGTTCCTGCGAAATTCTTATCTTCCCTGTTAGCCATAATACACCGGTCCTGGTCATGAAAGGGATGATTAAATCAGAGAACGTGATTTCAAATCCCAGCCTTATAATTGAACGGTCCAATATTTGTTCAAACTTCTGCTCATCAAAGTCAATCATGCAATGAATTAACGCATCCACCAGATCGCCCGCTTCGTTGGTTAGTTTATATAAATCAGAAACACGCCTTTGCAATTCATCAGTACCTGACTGAACAATTTTCGAAATCTTTTCACCATTGCGATTCAGTGTTCCGATATTAACCAACAAATGGAGTTGCTCATCGTCATAATAACGGATATTGGTTTTAGTACGTTTCGGTTTAAGGAAAGTATATCGCTGTTCCCAAATGCGCAAAGTATGAGCTTTTACGCCGGAAAGATTTTCCACTTCTCTGATTGAATATTGCGCCATTCTTATTTTTTATTATTTCACTATACTTCTCACTTCCCAGTTTAAACTGTAACACGACAGCAAATGAATTAAGCTACTTCGGGAAACCGGTATAACTTAGGAACTCATTGCGCAATTGTTCGCTTAAAAATTTTCCATTGTAACTTGACGTAACTGTTGAAGAGTTTATATCCTGAATTCCACGGGAAGAAACGCAAAGATGATGCGCATCAACTATTACCGCTACATCCTCTGTTTTTAATGCATCTTTTAAGGCATTCGCGATTTGTATTGTTAGCCTTTCCTGCACCTGAGGACGCTTGGCATAATACTGGACAATACGGTTTATTTTAGAAAGGCCTATTACGGATCCATTACTTATATAAGCAACGTGTACCTTACCGATAATCGGCACAAAATGATGTTCACAGTTGCTGTAAAAGGTTATATCCTTTTCAACCAGCATTTCCTTATACTGGTATTTGTTTTCGAAGAGAGCTATCTTTGGTTTATTGGCTGGGTTTAAACCGCTAAATATCTCTTTTACATACATTTTGGCAACGCGGTGCGGAGTTCCTTTCAAGCTGTCATCGTTCAGATCAAGGCCAAGAATATTCATGATATCCCTGAATTTTTCTTCTATCAACTCAATCTTGAGTTCATCGTCCAGAGCAAAAGCGTCCTCACGTATGGGCGTTTCAATTGACGTCATCAGATGGTTCTCACCTATTTCATCCATTTCAAGGGTGTTTTTCACTTCTTTCATCGAATTTTATTGTTTAATTAAGATTATGATTTTTTAAACAAAATAATTGTCCGGAAGTTCAAATTTTATGTGATCCATTTTGATATTAGGGCATGTTTAGTTGTAAAGAGTTATAAGATTAACCCAGAATAATTGCGATGATTAGTATTGTAAAAATATGGTTATCAATATTATAAACAGATAAATTTGTTTTAAATTAACACAGCCGCTGTTATTAGGAACTATTTCTAAAAAAATAAAAAATCTATTTCCTGAACTTATTTCAAACTTTATTGTTTAACTATTATTAAAAACAATTAAACAACAATTATTATGAAAAAAACGATTTCCATAAAACAAATGTTGACAATGCTCCTTTTGGGAACATGTTTAGCATCGTTCGCACAGACAGCGAACGTTCAGATTATTCACAATTGTGCAGCGCCCGCGGCTGATACAGTTGATATTTACGTTAATGGTACTTTAGCTTTACCCAGTGTAGCCTTTCGGACAGCCACTGGTTTTATTAACCTCCCATCTGGTGTAGCACTTAGTGTTGTGGTAGCCTCAAAACACTCCACTGGAATAGCTGATTCAATTAAATCTTTCACAGTCGGACCATTGGCTTCTGACAGCAATTACGTGGCGATAGCATCAGGTATTGCCGGAACCGGATTTGCTGCAAACCCGAATAGCCTAAGTACAGCATTTACCTTGAACGTAATTGCCAATGCCAAAACTTCTGCTCCAGCAGGTAACGTAAATCTGGCTATTTTTCATGGGGTTACGGACGCACCCGGAGTGGATGTTAAAATTACCGGGGGATCAGCATTAGCTACAAATCTTCAATACGGATCGCATGCTGGTTACCTGACGGTTCCGGCAACCTGGTATCCCATAAGTATATATGCTACCGGCACCAATACTGCCGTGGCTAATTATCTTGCCGACCTGTCTTCCTTAGGCGGTGGTGCTGCCGTAGTTCTCGCATCGGGCTTTTTGACTCCATCGATGAATAATAATGGCCCCGCTTTTGCACTTATCGCAGTGCTGGCCAATGGTACTGTTATAACATTGCCAACTCAAACTTTCGCTAACATACAAGTGATTCATAATTCTGCCGCACCAGCGGCAGATTCAGTAGATGTTTATATCGACGGTGCCAAGGCTTTAAACAGCTTTAAATTCCGCAGTGCAACTCCTTTTATTCATCTTCTGGCAAGTGTGAAGCATACAATTACCGTAGCTGCTCCAAATTCTGCCTCCATAGCCGACAGTATTAAATCGTTTACTGCGGGGCCACTGGCCGCCGACAGCAACTATGTTGTTATTGCATCAGGCATTGTGGGATCAGGCTTTGCTGCCAACCCGAATAGCCTAAGCACCGCATTTACCTTGAACGTAATTGCAAATGCCAAAACTTCTGCTCCAGCAGGTAACGTAAATCTGGCTATTTTTCATGGGGTTACGGACGCACCCGGAGTGGATGTTAAAATTACCGGGGGATCAGCATTAGCTACAAATCTTCAATACGGATCGCATGCTGGTTACCTGACGGTTCCGGCAACCTGGTATCCCATAAGTATATATGCTGCCGGCACCAATACTGCCGTGGCTAATTATCTTGCCGACATATCTTCCTTAGGCGGTGGAGCTGCCGTTGTTCTTGCATCGGGTTTTTTGACTCCAAGTATGAATAATAACGGCCCCGCTTTTGCACTTATCGCAGTGCTAACAAATGGCACTGTAATAACACTGCCTGCTCAGACTTTCGCCAATGTACAAATTGCTCATAACTGTGCTGCACCCGGAGCCGATTCAGTTGATGTTTATATTGACGGATCGAAAGCTATACCAAATTTCAAATTCCGTACCGCTACGCCATTTATCCGGGTTCTGGCCGGTGTTAACCATACCGTTGCTGTAGCTCCGCCAAATTCAACCTCAGTTATTCAGGCAATCGCTACATTTGATAGTATCAATCTTGCTGCTAATGCAAATTACGTTTTAGTAGCATCAGGTGTTGTAGGAAACGGTTTTGCCAGCAATCCATCCGGCATTAGTACAGCCTTTAAGCTGGATGTAATTCCCAATGCGCAAACTGTTTCCACAAACTCATCTAATGTTGATCTCGCCATATTTCATGGGGCTACAGACGCTCCAGCGGTAAGCGTAGTTGTTCAGGGTGGCGCAACACTTGTTCAGGGATTACAATATACTCATTCAACGCCTTATGTTTCTGTCCCTGCAGGAAACTATGTAATCGAAATTAAAGATTCATCTGAATCATCTGTTATAGCCTCTTATTCCGCAAACGTGACCGGCTTAGCAGATAGCGCCGGTGTTGTATATGCGTCCGGTTTCTTAACTCCGGCAAGTAATAATAATGGACCGGCCTTTGGCTTATATCTGTCATTACCTTCGGGAGGTCCTTTTATTCCGCTTTCCGTCTATACGGGGATTGAAAGGCTATCGAATAATGTTATGTTGCAATTATTCCCTAATCCTGCTTCAAATCAAATTACCGCAAAGTTTTCGTTGGCTGAAGTCGGTTCGGTAGTTATAGACATTACTGATTTAAATGGTCAGGTAGTAGAAAAAGTTGCCAATGGAAACTTATCCGGTTCACAGGAATTGGATATTAATACCAGCCAACTAAGCAATGGAATGTATTTTCTTCGCATAAATAATGGTGGAAATTTGAGCGTAAATAAATTTTTAGTGGTGAGATAGTTTTGTTTTGGGGCTAGTTATTATCAGAAAGCCAATCCTAACCGATTGGCTTTCTTTTTAAATCATGCTAAGCTTTATTATTTAAGTTTCCGGACTAATTCCTACGTTCCAGCAGGCTGTTAAGTCCATGTCTTGAACAGTCAAATTTTTATGCTAAGTAAACCTTTTCCCTTGCGGCTTGTTCATTATTAATGTTTAAAAAATCGCTGCCGATTATATTTCTCATTTTGATTGGCGCAACAACTTCAATGCATTACGTTATGGCAAAAACACCACAACAACCTTATCTAAAGATTGGCTCAAAGGGATCTCTTGAGTTTAGATATTACCCCGAAGCCGTAATGGCAACAGTAAATAATCCCGATTCTACATTCCGGGGGAGTTCAGGCAAAAATTTCCGCGCTCTGGCTGCGTATATTTTCGGAGGTAATGAAAAGAGTCAAAAAATAGCTATGACAGCCCCTGTGCATATGGATTGGGATAATAAAGGCTCAAGCATGAGTTTTGTAATGCCCGATGGCTATAATTTGAATAACCTCCCGGCACCTGTGGGGGCCGCTGTTAAGCTGCATAAAACTGAGGAGGAATATGTTGCAGTTATCAGTTTCGGCGGCTATGCTTCAGATAAAAAGATTGCCGAAAAAGAAACCGAATTGAAACAGTTATTAAAAGAAACCGGAATAAAGCATTTTAATAACTTTCGCTACTTGGGCTACAATGCTCCCTGGGATTTTCTCTTTCGCAGGAACGAGGTTATTGTAGGTATAAGTAAAGAATCAGTAATGGCATTTAAGCAATAGCTCTTTTATTTGTTGAGGAAAAGTTAGCGCAACCCCGTCGTCCCTGCAATAATCTTATGAGCGCGGAGAGGAGTTAATGAAATCGGGACGACATTGTAAAACTCCTGGGTTGGTTAGTTGTCTCAGAATCTCATTTCGAACAAAAATTAAGTTAAACGGTTTTTCTAAATGCTGTTATGATACGTTCAATACTTTTGATATTATTCTTATGCTCTTTCATGAAAACCGATTCTAAGCCCGATTTAATTATAAGGTTCGATAGTATAAAAGACAGAACGCACAATATCTTTATTGCTATTTGTGTACAAAGCAGTGACTTTCCTGAAAAATTGAATGTTGTGAAGCAATTTACTCTTACCCCGGCACAGAATAAGGATTTATCTGTTGCCGTTAAAGATTTGCCTTACGGAAAATATGCCATAAGCGTTTTTCAGGATATGAATGGTAATGGAAAATTGGATAAAGGCCTTTTTGGAATACCTACTGAACCTTTTGCCTTTTCAAATAATTTTCATCCCAGGTTGCGGGCACCTAAATGGGAAGATTGCGAATTTGAATATAATGCAAAGTCAAACCTGATTGAGATTAAAGGCCTTATCACTATGTTTTAGTCACATAAAACTTTTTATAAGCATCCTTCATATAGTTCAAATCCTTGCCTAAACGCTTAGTTCGGCAATTAAACGAATTTTTTTTTAAAATCAGTGTTTTTAACTCAGTCTTATATTGATAAACAATTTTTTGAGAATTATTTTTCTACATAACCCGTTATATAATGTTTAATAAATTCAAAATATCCGAGTTAATTCTACTTGTCCTTGTAATCGTAATAATATTTGTTTCTGAATACTACTTTATTGTGCTTAACAATCCTTTGCGCGCAATATTCATTGGTCTTTGGCCCCCAACCATCCTTGGTTTATTGATTTATATAAATATTAAAAGAAAGGGCTAAATCAAATGGAAAATCTTGATATTGTCATATTAACAACAGTTGTTACAATTCTTTTTATGGTATTCATTCTTGCTAGTTACAGGGAGATGAGAAACATGGAAAAGGACGGCTGGGAAGGCGGAAAAGAAACCAGCGGAAGGGCAGCTTTATTCGATTTATTATCCGAAATTCTGGATAAGAATCAAAAAGAGATAAAAAAGTAACCACGATGCGTTGCGTAAAGCGATTTTTAAGTTTTATGCCGGCCTCGTTTACTTTTAAAAATCAATTTAACCTAACACCTAATCGATTATTATAATAGCTGATGGTGACAAAACGGATATCGAACCACTCATTAATGTCCTCAGAAAAGAAGGGATATTCTGGGAAACCCCGCAATTACATTTAGCACTACTGCCGGAATAAGCGTGGGGATTTCAACATATTTTTAACGGCATGAATTTACCGCCGACTATAAGATTTGAATTGCACTACAATGGAAAAAGGTGGCCTGTTTACAAACCACCTTGTAAAATTATATAACTCAACTCTTCAATCAGGCTAGCTCAAAACGATCAAGGTTCATCACCTTGTTCCAAGCTGCCACAAAATCGTTCACAAACTTTTCCTTGGAGTCCTCGCATCCATAAACCTCAGCAACTGCACGAAGTTCTGAGTTGGAACCAAAAATAAGGTCGACACGGGTACCGGTCCATTTAAGTTCGCCGGTAGTACGGTCGCGGCCTTCAAAAGTTTGTTGGGCATCTGAAGTGGCTTTCCAAGTGTTGCCCAAATCCAGCAAGTTCAGGAAAAAGTCGTTGGTAAGCGCTTCGGGGTTGTCGGTGAACACCCCGAGTTTAGAACCATCAAAGTTGGTATTCAGTACACGCATACCCCCTAAAAGCACAGTCATTTCAGGTGCGGTCAGAGTCAGTAGTTGTGCCTTATCGACCAGCATTTCCTCAGAGGATACAGTGTGTTTGGTCTTAATGTAATTGCGGAATCCATCTGCATTCGGTTCAAGCACCGCGAATGATTCAACATCGGTTTGCTCCTGCGATGTATCAGCACGTCCTGCTGCAAAGGGTATTTTCACATCGTGGCCTGCATTTTTTGCAGCCTGCTCAATGCCCGCACATCCGCCTAAAACGATAAGGTCAGCCAGAGAAACGGCTTTGCCACCGGATTGAGCACCGTTGAACTCATTCTGGATGCCCTCAAGCACCGTCAATACTTTAGACAATTGAGCCGGATTGTTTACTTCCCAATTCTTTTGCGGTGCCAGGCGAATACGTGCGCCATTTGCGCCACCTCTTTTATCAGAACCGCGAAATGTTGATGCTGAAGCCCAGGCAGTTGAAACCAATTGCGAAACCGAAAGTCCTGAATCAAGTATTCTACCCTTTAGTGCGGCAATATCCTTATCGTCAATTAATTGATTCGTAACCGCCGGTATAGGGTCCTGCCATATCAGTTCTTCCATAGGCACCTCAGGGCCCAGATAGCGGGCACGGGGACCCATATCACGGTGGGTCAGCTTAAACCATGCGCGGGCAAAGGCATCAGCAAACTCATCCGGATGCTCATAAAAGTGTCTTGAAATTTTCTCGTAGATGGGATCGAAACGCAAAGCAAGGTCAGTGGTAAGCATAAACGGTGCATGGCGTTTTTTGGGGTCGTGTGCATCCGGTACAAGCCCTTCGCCCGCACCACCTTTTGGTTTCCACTGGTGCGCACCGGCTGGGCTTTTGGTCAACTCCCATTCGTAGCGAAATAAATTCTCAAAGAAATTGTTGCTCCACTTAGTTGGCGTGGTGGTCCAAGCACCCTCCAGTCCGCTGGTAATTGTGTCGTCACCCTTACCAGTGCCGAAACTGTTTTTCCAGCCAAGGCCTTGTTCCTCAATGCCCGCAGCGGCAGGCTCCTTGCCTATATATTTGTCAGCATCGGCGGCACCATGAGTTTTGCCGAAAGTATGCCCTCCCGCAATGAGCGCAACGGTTTCTTCGTCATTCATCGCCATCCGGCCAAAGGTTTCGCGGATGTCGCGGGCCGCAGCAAGCGGGTCAGGGTTCCCATTGGGGCCTTGAGGATTAACGTAGATAAGGCCCATCTGCACGGCGGCAAGAGGATTCTCCAGTTCACGGTCGCCAGTATAGCGTTTATCGCCCAGCCATTCTTTTTCCGAACCCCAATACACGTCCTCAACAGGCTCCCACACATCGGCACGGCCTCCGGCAAAACCAAAGGGTTTAAGGCCCATTGACTCCAGCGCCACGTTACCGGTTAAAATCATCAGGTCGGCCCATGATATTTTCTTGCCGTATTTCTTTTTAATAGGCCACAGAAGTAATCGTGCCTTATCAAGGTTCGCGTTGTCGGGCCAGCTACTCAAGGGTGCAAAACGCTGCAAACCCTGCCCGCCCCCGCCGCGGCCGTCCGATATGCGGTAAGTGCCGGCACTATGCCATGCCATGCGTATAAACAAGGGGCCATAGTGGCCGTAATCGGCTGGCCACCAATCTTGCGAATTAGTCATCAAATCAAAGAGGTCTTTTTTCAAGGCCGTCAGATTAAGGCTCTTGAACTCCTTAGCGTAGTTGAACGACGTACCCATTGGGTTGGAAAAGGAAGAGTGCTGACGGAGGATATTCAATTTTAACTGATTGGGCCACCAGTCACGGTTTCCAGTTCCACCGCCTGCGGTTTGTTTTAGGGCTCCACCATGAAACGGGCATTTTGCTTCACCATTATTCTGGGCAGATGTGTTTTTTTCCATAATTTACTTTAATGTTTTAGGTATTTGGTTTATAATTAATATCTTTTTGCTTTACGGTAAATATTTTTTCCCTACGGGCTTTGATTACTTCCGTTGAAGTTTCAAAAACAAGCTAAAGGAATTAGGATAACTCCTTTAGCTTATTGGTATGCGAACTGTTTTAAAATGCTGAATACATCCCAACAGATTTTTCGGATTGGCAAAAGCCGTTACTTTTTTTCAATCTTGTCAATCAGTTTATTTATTTGCTCCTGCACATCTAACATCTTCTCATAGAGTATAATCTCTTTCAGATTGTGCCCGTAAAGTGCGGGTTGGGTTTCCTTTTGAAGCGCATTCAATTTTTGATTGAATTCCGTTACAGCTTTTGAGTGATTTTCCATTTCATTTATTTTTTATGAATGTCCTTTTTGTATTTCTAACTTTACACTTAAAATTTGGAAATCGTAGAACGTTAAAGAATGATTTTGTTCAATAGAAAAAATGATTTTAGTCAGTTTAGGTCAACAAACAGGTCTCTATCATGTTCTATGGTGTAAACTTGGGGATAAAATGAATATCAATCAAACTGATATTTTCTAAACATACTACGGCTTCTATTATTAACCGCTTAAAAGCCGGGCAGTTGGATACCGGGATATTAGCAACACCTTTAAATGATAGTGCGATAAAAGAACATGTATTGTTTTATGAAAAGTATTACTTGTATGTAAACGATAAAGTAGAAAATTCCAAAGAAAGCTCAAAAATAATTAGTTCGTATCTTGTTGAATACCATACTATTATGATGGTTGTAGTTTGAAATATTTCAATTCCGGATTCGAGTATTTTCGGAGTGCAGAAGATTCCCTAAGCATAAAAATCCAAGCTTAGATCCTTTTAGATGGCTCAATTCCTTAAAAATCGGCAGAGGCTATGGCATTATTTGCTTATTGAATCAATAAATAAATGTCCTTTTACTCCCTAGTTATAAACGAATTTGCAAAGATTAGGCAATCAGACATTTCCTGGCTTTAAACGATTTCTTTCTCCCTTTTAAAATTAGTCGCGTAGACACTAGTATACGAGCGAATACGTCATTTTTTTCGCAACTTGTCTTTAGGCTGCTCTAAGTATACAAGTGTTTTCATCGGTTTACAATTATCCTGGTCTGCTTGCGTTCTATCCCATTTTGTAAGCCTTTCAGAAAGGAAATTAAGCTTGTTATAAAACTTCCAATGTATACGTAGGTAATCATGCGTAGACCTGCGTAAACTGGCCATTTTTAGAGCTTCAGAATAACCTTAATGTCGTTTAAACCTGGCGCTTTATTTCAGATTTTCCTTAAATTGCTTTGCAAATTCGATTCACTTATGGAAGCTATAAAAGACAATTCTGATGATTTTGGCCAAGATATGAAAGAGGCGCTCAAGGAAAGAGCTGAGATATTATACTATGCAAATTTGAAAGAAAAATTTTCCCGGCGAAAAAACCCTGATGGTACGTTCATTTATCAGGCGTTTCTGGATCGTTTAGAAAAGAAAAGGGAAGATGCACCAGTCGTTTTTGTTCGCCCCAGATCTCAGTGATTCACTCAGAACCCTGAAGCACTATCACCCTTTTTTATTTGATTATGGAGAAACCAACCGCCAATAGATGAAAAAAATACTGGTCGTTGTTGGGATGGAAATTCCGCGCAAACAATACCACCCATTCCGTCCCAAGCAAGGCCACTAATTCCGCGGCATAGTAGTCCACCTATTCCGCAGTAAAGAAGTCCACTAAAATTGATTGAAGGCTCAGCTGTTTCACAGGCGATACTTTCACGGATTTTGTAATCACAGTTACTAAACCCTTGAAAGTATGGCAAATAAAAACATTGACATGAGCAAACTCAGACAGATTATTAAACTCTATTGCCAGAAGCAAGGATCACGCACAATCCGCGATGCTACAGGCATATCACGAAGTACAGTTCAGAAATATATTACGCAATTCAGGGGACTAAAAATACCCTTGGATGAACTATCTAAGCTAACTGATCAGGAATTAGAGGCCTTGTTTCATCCGGATCCGATTACTCCGGATCCACCTGAACGCCAAAAGGAACTGTATGCTTTTTTTCCTTATGCTGAAAAGCGTTTGAAGCAACCTGGGATGACCCTCCAACTTCTTTGGAAGGAGTATTCACTCAAGCATTTGGATGGATTCCAAAGCACAGGATTCTACAAACATTTTAAAATCTGGAAAGGTCAATCACATCCCTCTATGCGAATGGTACATAAGGCGGGAGACAAAATGTTTATAGATTTTACCGGGAAGAAGTTGCACATAATCGATCCTTCTACCGGTGAAATAATCGCTGTTGAAGTGTTTGTCGCCATCCTTGGGGCAAGTCAATTGACCTATGTAGAAGCAATGGAGAGTCAGGATATGACTGATTTTATTTTGGCTTGCGAAAATGCGCTGCACTTTTTTGGCGGAGCCCCATCTGCGGTTGTACCGGATAATCTAAAGTCCGCTGTTACCAAGAGCAATCGTTACGAACCTCATCTAAATGAAAACTTTGAAGCATTTGCTGACCACTACGGAATGACTGTGTTGCCGGCAAGAGCTTACAAACCAAAGGACAAAGCATTAGTGGAAGGGATGGTGAAAATTGTTTATAGCCGGATTTACACAAACCTGCATGGTCATGAGTTTACTTCTATACAGGCAATAAATGAAGCTATCTGGAAATATCTTGAAGCGCATAATCAAACCAGTTTCCAATTTAGAGCATTACTTTAAAAAAATCCTCTAAAATTAGCCACAAATTTCAGATTAAGCTAATGCGCAAAAACTGGGGGGCTTAATTCTTTTTCTGTCAAAGACTCACTCAAAATACTAAACCATCTTCGCTTGTTTTATTGCTTTTATTATTAAATCCTGTCTATGAAAAAACAACTAATTTATGAAATCACTTTAAAAAATTGCTCAAAACTTACGTTAAATGTGTTTATAGGAATGGATTCATTGGGCGCGTGAATATTGGATAAATCGTCATTGGGGCCTATTGCAATATAAGGTTGCTCTTTTACAATATGATTAAGATAGGGACATTTGTATTCACCAAAAGCCTTGTTTAGATAGCGCATTTCAACAAAGTTGTTAAAACCATAGGCTTTCCCTATCTCACTCAATTCATGGTGGAGAGCATCCAAATCAGAAGATGCGTTTTTAACTAAAAACCGTTGTCCCTTTTCAGCGTTGAAATATCCGGTTTCTTCGAGCCAAAATTTTACATTTGGCAATTTCAACTCAGGGAATGCTTCATGAGCAAAAGGGGATGCAATTTCTTCTTCACCTTGAATAAGCCACACCAATCCGGGACGAGTGTTTAGGTCTCGCGTTTTTACAGCAGCAATCAACCTTAAAACTAACGGACCGAGATTGTCGCCAATTCCTCTTCCAAATAATCTTTCATCTTTTTCAGTTAATTCAAGAGGATTAGTCAACCATCCCTCCTCCTCAATTGGCTCAACATCGTAATGGCCATATGAGCCGACCCATTCTACACATCCTACAGGATAACGCTTAGCTATAACTATATCAGAATGCCCCGTTTTTTTAAGCAGTTCGATCTGAAACCCCGCTTTTTCGAGATAACTAAGGATTATTTTAAGGTTCCCGTTTAGGCTATCTGGACTACCAACAATACCATAGTTGGAAATCATCTGCTTCAAAGTCTGCTTAAATTCAGTGAAAGCGTTTTCAAAATTATTCATCATTTGAATAGTTGGTTAAATTGAATGTAAGCTTCGTTGTAAACGTTCCGGGCTTTAAATTTTGAAAATGCAACCGAGTTAATTGCAAGTATTTTCAAGCAATCTTCTGCCTCATTTTGTTCTCCAATAAGTATACCTTTAGTTTTAAGTTTATAACAAACCTCTTTTCTATACGCAGGATCAAGTAGCTCTCGATAAAGATCATTTTCGTTGGCCATATCAAGCCATCCTGCCAGCCTCCTTTTTATCACCCGTGAAGCATTAAACATCGACAAGTCATCGTCTTCAATATCTGGTCCATGATATTTTAGTTCGTGACTGCCCAAAGCCTTCCAGTTCTCATCGTCTCGTGCTCCAACAACAGGAAACCAGTCTTCATTGAGCAATTCGCCTTCTTTGACTTTAACGTTTAAATTTACTGGATGCCAATCAGCGTGGAGAGGTGCATAACGCGATTCCGGGGGTATCCAAAGGCTAATATAAGCTCGTCTATTTGCACAAGAAATATTGGGTCCTGTTCGATGCCATGTAAGCGAATGTAAAATTACTGCATCGCCCTTTTTTACGGGTAACTTAACCTTTTCCGGATGTTGGTTAAGGGCCTTATTCGGATTTCTTATAAAATCAACTGGCATCTCTTCACCTTGCACATGTGAGCCAGGAATGATCTCTAAACAACCAGAATCATAGTCGACATCGTCCAATGCCAGCCAAACACTCAATCCCCCTGGATGGTCAGTCGGCCAATATGGATAATCTTGGTGCCAAGGAACTTCATGTGACCTTTCAAGTGGTTTGCTGATTACGTGATCATGAAGCAGTCTTGCGGCTTCTTTCCCCATGAGTTGAGCTGCAATAAACGGCAACGCACTACAGAAGATAAGTTGATCGAAAAAATCATGAAATTTCCATAAATCCCTAATTTGGCTAATTACAGAGTAATAATCTGATTCTATAATCTCTGATTCTTTAGCCTGCATATTCATAATGGAATCATAAGCACTAATTGCTTTATCGACTTCATCTTCAGACAGAATCTTTCGAACAATTAACGCTCCGCTTTTATCGAACTCCTTTTTTTGCTCGCCAGTAATTTTGTATTCGGTATTCATATTATAATGCACCTTTTTCTACTAACACATCAATTGCCCGTTGAATGGGCAATTGATGTTGCCCAAAGAAAAAATCTCCGGTTTCTCTCAAACTTGCAAGGTCTGGAAGTTCTATACGGAAATATCTATCATTTTCTTCTTTTAAAAAAGTAAAGTTTCGCAATCCAAGTATCTTTCGATTAGGGTATTTAACCAAACGAAGGTTACGACTAAAAGGCCCATACTGATCCTGAGTGTAGTGCCTCTCTATGCTTTCTTCAAAAAAAGAAAATTTTCTTGGCGTCAGGTGTACTGTACAACTTGTGTCCCAATTGTCGTCTTGATCCAGATAGCCTGAGCATCAAGTTGTAATACATTAATAAAAGCTCCAAACAAACTATTCTCTTCCTTCAACCACTGTAACGTTTCAGCACCAGGGGTCTTATCAATTATCAATAGGTTACACTCATGACCATAGCGAGTTAAAAGATTGGCCAAGGAAGAAACTGTCCTGCGCACAACAGGGCCAGATCGATTCGTAGAAAGAGTAAACGTAATTCGTTTCATTTCGGGTAGACAATTTCAGAAAATTGGTTCCAATGCCAACTATCACTAATAGTTTAACGCTAATTTTAATTCCTCAAAAGAATCAGGTTTAACAAAGATTCTGTCATACGATGGAAGAATTTCATTTACGTCCGAATTTAAATCAACTAAACAACTTGAGGTATAACCAACCATTTTAGCGATTTGAAGAGTTCTTGTATTATATTCTCCAGATGGGAAACAAAAAGAAGTTACTGGCTTCTCAGTAACCATCTCCAACCATTTTCTTGATTCTTGCATTTCTGCGATTATCTGATTTTCATCCATGTAATCGGCAGTCAACAATGAGTGCGTCATTCCGTGTGAACCAATTTCAAATCCTGATTCCGAAATATGCCTTAACTGGCGTTCATCCATATAACGAACTCTAAATTTCTCATGAAATCCGGGAAAAAGTTTGTGGACAAATTCAATCTGTTTGGCTGGCTGGGTCCAGTAAAACCGCCTTTTAGTTTGGCCCAAAATATATTCGTTTCTTTCTTCCGCGCTCAGACCCATTTCGTCTACACACTGATAGTAAATATCAAGTGGCAATACTGAACCATTTTTGCAAGGATCAGCAACAGGAAAAAATGTAGCTGTAGCATTGAATTTTTGCAAAGAAGGGAAAGCAAATTCATAGTTATCCGCGTAACCATCATCAAATGTTAGAGCTACAACCTTTTCATTAGGATTCTGTTCTGCAATACCCGAAATTGTTGTGAACCGAAAGTGATTCTCTTGCAGGTAAGTCAATATTACTTCGAGATAATTTTGCGAAATAAGTGTGCCGAAAGTAGAATAAGCATTTGGGGTGGTAATAAGTTCCTCTGGTAGAACTCTGTGGAACATAAGAATTTTAGCCATTTTCAATTAATTCAAGGATTTGGTCAATACTATTTACTGGGATTAACAAATCGCTCTGCCTTTGGTCCAAATTTCTCCCAGCTAATTCTTTGGCCCAGCCTTCAAAAAGTGTAACACACAAAACCTTCTTTTGAAGTTGCCAGGCAAACGCGATTTCGGACAAAGTTCCGGCGCCCCCTCCTGCGGCAATCAGGATATCAGCTGACCGTACAATGACTAAATTCCGTGCAATTCCAATACCAGTTGGTATAGGCACGTCAATAAAAGAGTTTGCCGCTGAGGCATCTTCACCCGGAAGAATTCCAATTGTCTGCCCGGCAAAGGTTTTTGGTGATTGCTTTGCACCCTTGCAAACCGCTTCCATAAAACCGCCAAGCCCACCACAAATAATTATGTGCTCACAAGATGAAAGTTGTGCCCCCAGTTCTTGTCCGAAGCCGTATAGCTCATCGCTACAACCTGATTTATTTGGACCAATTAATCCAATTTTATACATAATGCAATTGACAGGTTAAAATATTCAAATTAAGGTATAAAAAGTTAATGGATACACCATAAAATTTCAATAAAGGGGACTAATGTTTGAATTGACCTGATAATTATTGATAGTCATCGATAATTATCAATGACTATCAATAATTATTAATTGCTATTAACAGTCTTTTATTGGTATGGATTATCATCCATTTTTAATAATAATCAGGAAAACCACTATTGAATTGAAAGTATTTGGCGCTACGCAGATACATTGCGCATTGTGCCATTAAACTTGTAAAATCAAGCAAACTTTTATAGGCTAGATGCCGCACAATAACCAAAACTCAAACAGATGATTACAGATGAGTTAACAGATACAGTTTATATATCCACGTTACTTAAACTGCGTTTTCCGGAATTACACCAATCTATTTCCGCAATCCTGAAAGGGGAACACGTTGATTTAATTGAAATTGATTACACAAAAGATATCTGGTGTAGAGATTATATGCCTGTCCAAGTGTCCAGTGATAAATTCATCCAATTTAAATGCGATCCTGACTATTTACGAAGCAAACAATACCGGAATCTCAGGAGTGAGCAGTCAGCCATAATCAGTGCATTGTCCCTACCCACCATAGAGTCTGACTTAGTTATCGATGGGGGCAATGTTGTTAAGGCCAAAGACAAAGTGATCATGACTGACAAAATATTCAAGGAGAACAAAACCAGGAGCCAGAATGATATTATCCGCGAAATTTTGACTATATTAGCACTTGAAGATGTTGTAATAATTCCAAAACTTCCAGGTGATTTTACCGGGCATAGCGATGGGATGGTAAGGTTTGTGAACAGCAATACCGTCTTACTCAATGATTTCAGCAAATTCCATCCAACTTATTTTCAAAAGCTAAAAAAAAGCCTCGCAGTTAAGGGGCTAAACATCACACTGCTACCCTGGTATGGCTGGCAGAACAAAAGCGATACCGATGATAGCGGGGACTATATCAATTTTCTTCACGTCGGCAACGTGATCATTTATCCGGAATTCGATCCGGTTATCGATGAGAGTGCCAGAAAGGTGATTCAACGGTCATTCCTGGGTACGAAAATTTATGGGGTAGACGGTAGGCTGATTGCCAAGGAAGGCGGTTTGCTAAACTGCTGCACCTGGAACATCCAAAAAAGAAAAAATTAAATACGCATGGTATATGATATTATTGGCGACATACATGGGCATGTAGTTCCACTTATTCAGCTACTTGGTAAACTCGGATACTCTGAAAAGAACGGATATTATCAGCACCCAGAAAAGAGGAAAGTGATGTTCCTTGGCGATTTCATAGATCGGGGACCTAACATTAGAGAGACGCTTCAGCTTGTAAAAGCGATGACGGATAATGGTAGCGCGGAAGCTATCATGGGTAATCACGAATACAATGCCATCTGCTTTCATTTAAAGGACAAGAAAAAAGGTGGCCATCTTCGAAAACATAAGTTTAAAAACATCACGCAGCATTTTGAGACCATAAAACAATTTGCCGATCACGAAAAGGAATGGTCGCATTGGATTGAATGGTTCCAAGGTCTGCCATTATTTATCGAAAAAGAAAATTTTCGGGTGGTTCATGCCTGCTGGGATGGAAGTTTGATTAACCATCTAAAAAGTGTTTCACGGAATGGAATCTTGCCAGTCGAAGTTGTTTATGATTCACAGGAACCTGGAACTGAAAATTACGAAGCAATCGAAAGAACCCTGAAAGGAAAAGAAACCACTTTACCGGACGGTCTTTTTTTTCACGATAAAGACGGACATAAGCGATATGAAGTCCGCACTAAATGGTGGCTAAATGCAGAAGGATTAGCCTATAACGAATACTTTATGCACGAAGCTCCCGAACTTGAGCACAAGAAAATCAGGATAGGGGATATACCGGATAATAATTACTATGGCGAAAATGATCCGCCGTTATTTTTTGGACATTACTGGTTGAAAGGCGAGCCCATATTACAAGGGAGAAATGTGATATGCCTGGATTATAGTATTGCCAAAGGAGGCATACTTGTAGCATATCGCTTCAATGGAGAAAGGGAATTAAATAAGAAGTCAATTATTTATTAACATGAAAAAGGATTATTTTATACAGTTTACCTGCGGCTATGGTTGGTTGGCATATGCAGAATGCTTGGAGGACGCAATAGTATTAGCTAAAGCTAACGCTATTTACAAAGGGTACTCACGACCTCGATTAAAGTCTGTTAGATTTCCTAATGGCGAAAATGTTATGTACGGTCACTCCTTAGTTCACCCCACAGAAATAATTCCGGATGGTATTTCTGCTGATTAAAAACTAAAATCAATTTAATCATAGTTCAAAACAATCAACGGACAAAAGGTGTTCGTTCGCATATTCATTGAACCAGTTTTTGGAGGTGCCCGATATCATCTTTTGTAAAGTGCGGTTTCAAAGGAGAAAAACAGTTGACTTAGCACTCAATTATTTATTAACGAACCAAATCCCAAAATGGTATAATTCTAAAATGTTATTGGGCTCAAATTAATTATCAATTCATCAATTTTCGCTATTTGTTCTTTGCTAAAGCTATATTCATGAAGTGCATCGACCAACTCATCTTGTCTGGGTTGACCGAATGTCAACCTATAGAAAGCAAGGACTTTAATAAGATTAGAATACTTCTCAATATCCTTACTAAATGGGTAAAGAGGGACAATTCTTTCAATCTTAATATTATTTTTTGTTTCCGTATGCCAAAAGGGAACTAAATCACATGGGAAAGGAGCCCCTCCTTTTTCTTTACTAGCGATTTGAAATAATTCAGACCAAAGATTTTGTGCAGTGTCAGTAAGCTTTATCTCATCTTTATATTTATCCGCCAAATTTTGTCTAATCACTAACCCCTGGTACCTATGAATTCTTCCTTCACGTTGTTCAAAATCAATTGGATTAGATGGCAAGTTCCAGTGAAATATTTTTTTGCAGTACAAGTGAAAATCTAAACCCTCCTGGCCAATGGATGTTGTAGCCAATACAAAGGGACGAAATGGAGAATTAAATGCTTGTCGAATATTTATCTGCCTTCCCGCACCTTTTGCGGTAGACATTTTTTGCGAACCAAAATCAACGGCGTAATGCGACCTGATTGCTCGCTTCCTTTTTTTATCCCTTGTTAGGTTTTCCAGGAATTGCTTTAAATCTTCTGTATCCACAGTAGAAGATCTAACAGACAAGATATCTGAAATAAAATCGCTTAGTTCCTCAACAGTTTGAATATTCTCTCCGTTAATTAGTAAATACAGAAACTCATCTAACATTGACTGAATATTGCCATCAATACAGTATTCCAACGTACGTTGCCAATAGTCGCTATCTTTTGTAAATATTCTTACAACGCTGACACTTTCTGCCTTATTGAACATGGTAAGAAAGGCGGAGGAGACATTGTAAGCGGCATCGAGCGCTTCGAGGGAATACCCCCAATATCGTAATTGACCACGTAGATAGCATACAGCTGGAGACCCAATTATTAGCTCGGCCAGGTGATCACAAACTATTTCTAGTTGCTGTATATTCAATTTACCAGCTCCAATAGGGGATTTTGAGATAAAGTATGAAGCGGCATGTAAAAAATGTTTGGTTCTACCGGTATCCTCTGCCTTGTCAATTTCCAAATTTTCAACATCAATCCCAAGTTCAGACTTAGGCATTCCTTTATTAAACCAGGAACTGATTAAATCAGAACTTCCGCTTGCCTTATCAAAGATGAGTGGACCTAACCAATACCACTTTCGCCAATCCCCATTCCCGGTAACATAACTGTTAAGATCAAGCCTGTTGAATTCAGCAATTAGCTTACTTTTTAAATCCTTTTTTAATTGGCCCAAACTTTTCTTGTCTAAAATATTAGTGGCAGGATCATAGAATTGAACCAGATACGGACTTGGATAGGAAAGAATAAAACTGTTGAGCTGTTGAGGTTCATTGTCTTCCTTTTCGACCTTAAAAGTAAACTGAGGCCGGGGTTGACGGCGCTTTTGAAAATAGAATCTCTTACTTGAGCCCTCTCTCTTTTCTTTTTCCGATATAGAGTCGGCACTACCGGTTGATAATCTTTCTGCTTCGTAGGACACCAATGATGCAATCATTCGCGGAGCCATTTTCCATGAAGAGAAAATTAAAGTTTTTGAATAGCCCTGGC
>Ga0364860_10095_pt1 | contig 53854 bp, 59 predicted proteins | sample ExccelAu500001D4_FD_206916 | JGI IMG/M metagenome (GOLD analysis project Ga0364860, IMG submission 206916) | Enriched cells from Trout Bog Lake Hypolimnion, Wisconsin, USA - BchlTB.Aug20.5000.01 .D4 | ecosystem: Environmental > Aquatic > Freshwater > Lake > Hypolimnion/Profundal zone | place: USA...
GCACTCATTTTTACTAGCTCATTTCGTGAGCTTCAAAGACCCTATTCTTAAAACACAGCAGCAAAAATTGACATAACAGTAACAAAAACAGACGAGCAAAAAAGGAGAAGCAAATGGAACTACTCAATAACTTTAACGGTCTATCACTAGCAGCCATCATGGTGTTGTCTTACTTCGCAGTATTGAAAAGCACTAAGCGCGATAGCTACCAGCAAAAGCAGGCAGCACTAAATCGCCGCTATCAGTAAGAGAAAAATTCAGCAGTAAAAATTAGCAGCAGCAGGTAGTAAAAAAGTAGCAAAGAGCCTAGAGGGGGAATAAGGAAATCACGGATTCCTTATTCCCTAGTAAAGGCTTTTTTATTTAGCTTCTAGAGCTTTGCGCAAGTACGGTGAAACATTGTCTTGGCGCAACATCCATTGCTTGTAATCAGATGGCACGAGATTGATGGCCTCGCCCTTATGCTTACCGAAAGGCATGATGGTCGGAATTCTGGCTTTCTCAGACATCTCCCACAAAGCATCCAAAGAAGCGGGGTGCAGTTTTTCAATAATCTTGCCAACAATCTTCGAGCAAATCCACACATCCGCTAGTGCGCTATGGGCATTGCGCAATTGATCTCTGGCAGTATCTCGCTCGAAGTAATAGAGCAGAGCGCTTTGAGTGTGGCTATCTAAGTCAGGCCAAAGACTGCGAGCCAGAGCCAGCGTGCAAATACGCTTGACTTCAGGGCTGCCAATTGCGACCCAATCAAAATCAATGTTGTGACCAATGAGGTATTTAGTACCAGCGGGCAACTTAAAAGAAGTGCTGGGTGGACAGCTAACAAGCTCCTCATCCAAGATGTGATGGGTGGCAAGGGCGCCAAGACTAATTGGTTTGCCCGGGTTGTAGCGTTGTACCCAAGGATTACCCACGTCAAATGGGGAAAGGGAGGTGACATCAAGTGATGCAGCTTCAATAATGACGGCATCGTTTTTATCGGTTGCTTCAACATCGAAAATAATGGCTTGGGACATGGGTGTATTTCTGTAAGTAGTCAGTAGGCTCATTGTGCCTTGAATCAATTAGGCATATTGACTTTGTAATCAAAGGTCAATAAAATAAAGGCTACATCAAGAGATGGCTTTGTCGCCACAGCAACCTGCTAACGCTAGTAAGGTGCTAAAAAGATGAGACCCAATACAGCGGGTAATCAAAAGCGACAAACCCACCTAAATTTGGTGGGTTTTTTATTGGGCCAAAGCTTCTCTAGCTCAATATTTGAGCTCCCAAGTCTTGATAATTTGTTGGTAGAGATTAATCATTTATTTGGAGGTCTTATGCGCGATTACACATACTTAGGCGGTGCCCGTTTCACAATCAACAACATATTTCGCAGTTTGCGTTTTGATGTCGATCGGCTCGATCTCAGTTGGGTCGAGGACGAGAAACCTGACTTTACTAGAGGTCTAAGAGTAGTTGATAACGATGAGTCAAATACTGTGACTCTTGATGGCGAAGATGCTGACAACCTAATCTTTAGTTTGGCCTACGCATTTAACAAGCAAGATGGCTTTGAGAATTTCAGAGCGGCGGTAGATGAGTACCTCAAGGTTGCTTTAGCAACTAAGCAATATTTGATCACCGGTCAAAAAAAAGATCCAGAAGGAAAGCCTGAGGTGACTGAGGCGGTGATTCACTAGAAGTGAATAGATCAATATTAAGCATTAAGGGCGGATTTAAACCGACTTGCCAAGCCCTGACATCTGTCGAATTGGCTAAAGAGGAGAAGTGAATGAATATTCAATTAATACACATAGAGCAGTTAACTAAAAGCCCGCACATTTTTAAACCCCCGCATTCTTCTGACTATCAATACATTGGCATTGCTATCGAAGACCAGGGGTTTCATTACTACTGGGCTAGAGGTATTAGCTTACGCATTACCGAGCAGGAGTATCAATACATTAAGGCCAATCCAAAGTTGTATTATTTTTCCACCGCCCTAAAGCTACATCTAAAAATAGACCGATATCTTCATGGTGAGGCCTTTGATGGACTTTGATCGACCTGGTTTAATTGCGCTCATCAAAAGCGAGTTCAAGCTGGATTGGCAGGGTATACATGGGGCTAATCACTGGGCGAGGGTGCTCAACCACGGAAAAAATATTGGTCAGATCCGCAAGGCAGACTTGCTGGTGGTTGAGCTCTTTGGTTTCTTGCACGACAGCTGCCGCTTAAATGATGACAAAGACCCTCAGCATGGTGAACGCGCGGCAGAATTTGCTCACGGCATTCACGGGGATTACTTCAATTTGCGACCATTACAGCTTGATTACCTTTGCTATGCGCTGCGCCATCACTCTGGTGGCGAAGTATCGATCAATAGGACGATACAAACTTGCTGGGATGCAGATCGATTAGATCTGGGAAGGGTGGGGATCTTTCCATCACCACAATTTCTCTCACAAGAGGCCGCACTCTTTATTGATCTAGCGTATGACTGGAGTACTCAAGCACCAAGGAAGCCGCATGTCAGATAACAATGATTCAGGCGGCATTATTGGCGCCATTATTTCCATTGTCATATTGGTGGCAATCTGGCCATATCTTCTCGCATTGCTCGGCATTTACCTTGCCTACTTAGCTGTATTGGCAATACTGGCTTGGATTGCGGAAAACTGGCTGATAACAGCGGCCTTCGCAATGGGCGTTCTATCGATCTACAGCATCTTTCGATATCAACTTATCGGAAAGGCCTGGCGTTATGTACTTTCCACGGCCCAAGAAAAACCAACTGAAGTATTACTTGAGAACTTGCCAGAAAGAAAGTTCATCCCTTCAACCAACCTATATTGCTATTGGTGCACGAAGAAGTTGGGGATTCAGGCCTGGGAAAAAGATGGCAAGTACTATTGCCGTACTTGCAGTGAAAAGCTGGCCAAGTAGTTACATTTTTAAGCGTAACCTTTTAGTGCCTTTTCCAGTTCAGCTTTCACTTTATTCTTCAGACTAGCCGGCCCAATCACCTCAACACCAGAACCATGTTTGAGAATATCCATGATCAGCTCCGGATCTTGGTTGAAATCAAATTCGAGGTTGTAGTAACCGTCTTTATCAAAGCTACCGACTTGTTGACCATGCCAATGTTCACCGGCAACCCAGCGTGAATGTTCTGGTGTAAAGCGAAGCTTGGCTCTTTGAGTGGCTTTGCCCGAGAAGATGCCATAGCTTTCAGCGAAGTGTTCATGGCAATCTTTTTCAGCAACTTCTTGGGCTTTTTTATTGGTCAGTACTGCACTGCGAATACCGTCCACTGCAAAGCTACGCAAATCGTTACGCAGATGGCAGTAAGCATCGAGGTACCAATTCTCACGGTAGTAGATGAGGCGCTGCGGAGAGATCTCTCTGTTGGTGTCCTCACCCTTACCTTTAGAGTAGTAAGCGATCTCGAGGCGATTACGCTTAAGTAGGGCTGCACCGATTTCAGAGAAATTCTCAATCGAGTTCTTACGTGACCCCATGCCAATGACTTTAATGCGTTTGCGCAATTCTTTGGCGCTAGTTTCACTTTGACCCAAGATGCCATCGATGATGGCCGTAAGTGGTTCGATATGGGGACCAATTAAACCCGCCTGATCTAAGGATGAGAGAAGGTGCTGCATCAGCACTAGGGCGGTGGCTTCTTTTTCAGAGAACCACAGTCCAGGCATCTCAATCTTATTAATGTCACTGCCATCTTTGAACTTATAACCCCCTAGAAAGCGGTCATACTCAATATCGGCCTTGGAGCGAGAGCGCAAATACTCTAAATCCCGCTTGAACGTGGCCTTAGAGATCTCCAGCTCATCCAAGAAGTCCTCGATCGGCACACATTTACGCTGCTGAATCATGTACTTAATGCGATGTAGGCGTTCCATATCACTCATAAGGGCTCCAAACAGGTGTTTTTGTCGTTTTAAGAACTATAAGTACTTTATAGCTCATTTCATGAGCTAGTAGGTCATTAATCTATCAAAAATGAGAAATAAATTAACAAAGCGCCAAAGGAGCATCACATGATCAAATTCATTGGCATATTCTTGATGTTCATCGCCTGGGTTTCGCTATCCAATGGTTTTAGCCTGAGCTTGGCCCTTTGGTTCTTATTTGGATTATTTCTAGTTTGTAGTCAAGGCATATTTGGCCATCTACTATTTGTTGAGCGTGAAAAAGTCCGTGCACAGTACAGGAGCAGAAAATGACTGAGCCATTAGCTAAGCTCAATTGCGCGGTAGGGGATCTCGCGATCACCGTTAATTGCAAGCTAGTCCAGAATCTAGGCAATATCGTGCGCGTCAAATCTGCCATCGGAATGATGGAGTGGGGTGCTGGAGAGGATCTTCTCTTTAGTTGGGAAGTGGATATTGCTACTGAGCATGGCTTTCTGACCTACGATTATGAGGGTGATATTGTCACGGCCAAGAGTGGGCCGGTGCCTGATAAGTACCTACGCAGAATCACCCCGCCCCAGGGATATCTCATGGAAGAGTTTGCTGATTCAGAGCAGTTGCAGATGGACTTGTTAGAGATCGAATCCATAGAGAGTGAAAATAATGTCTAGAAATGGCAACTACCTCCTTAACTGTGAGTTAGGTTCTATTGCAATGACTCGCAGAACGAAGTTTTCGGTCAATAGTGGAATTATTGTGCGCGTTGAGGATTCTTTTGGTTTGATGCACTGGCCAGAGCTCCACGGCATTGTCCATGTTTGGCAAGTCAGCGTATTGTCAGCAGAGAGTTCGCTTTGTTATTACTTGCCTAGAAAAAGCAAACTACAGCATGAGCGAATTGGATTAATACCGGATCGCTATTTACTAGCACTCACACCGGCAACTGGCCAGCTGCGTTTTGAGTTTGAAGATTACGAACCAGAGCCTGATCTTGAGCCGATGGCCTTATAAAAAGAAAAGAGCCCATGATGAAAAAATCCTTATTGCTCGCCAGTCTGTTGATTGCCAGCAACCTTGCAAATGCACAAGTTACTCAAACCTTACCCAATGGTTCTGGGGGTTACAACACCTATGGCCCTAACGGAGCTGTCACGCAAACCTTACCCAACGGCTCTGGCGGTTATAACTCCTACAGCCCTAGTGGCCAAGTAACGCAAACACTGCCTAATGGATCGGGTGGTTACAACAGCTATACACCTAACGGAGCTGTCACCCAAACCTTACCAAACGGTTCTGGCGGCTATAACTCTTATGGGTCTCAAGGCGGTGTAACGCAAACGCTTCCCAATGGGTCTGGCGGCTACAACACCTATTCTCCAGGGGGTAACGTGATTCAAACATTGCCCAATGGTTCAGGCGGGTGGAATACCTACGGAAGGTGAAACTTTTTTGGGTAGCAGTAGCGCCAAAAGCGTCATGACATTAATCAAAAATGGCGTGCTCAGTATTAAGCTCATCCTAGAAAACGATCTGATGCTAAAAGGCCTATCTGCAGAAGCCGCGATCCAATGATCTGCAAAAATTCCACAAATTAAAAATACCAAGATCAAGATGTTCAGCATTAGAAGCGCAATCTTTAGTTTGCGCGCGCTGTCTGTAAAAATAGCAAGTGATGTCAGTAATGGCGGCGCAATGAGTAATAAAGCTAGTGTTGGGATAGTCATTAGCCAGCCCCAACCGTCAATCATTCCATCTCGGGATAAAAAGAGCCAAAAACCGTAAGCAATCACAGCAGCAATTAGGGCATTCATGAGCCCTACTAGCTTTCGAATGGACCACAGTAACTTCAGGTAGATAGCCATTGTTGCAATTCTAGAATTTGTTTTTCCGCAATACCAGTATTCGGATTGCAGCGAATAAGTTCTTGGCACCCAGAAGGAAATTCCCAGTAGGAATCATCTAAGGCTCGCCAATCGCTTGTTAATCCCTTATTTTCAAGATAGCGCAAGATTTCGTTATGCCGTGGATGCTTCCCCATTAGGGCTGCGCCAGTAATATCGACTACGCATTTAGCCAGTATGGCGGGAAGTTTAGTTTGCAACTCCTTAATTGAGTGTGTGAAACGCCAGCTAGACGAAATCACAATAGGAATATCTATCCCATGCAAGATCTTATCTAGCAATTGCGCACGACCAAAGAGAGGTTCAACTCCCGGGCTAGAGGGATGCAAGACGCCATCAAAATCAAGAAACAGTAATTTATTCATTCACATTTTCATTTAGCAGGCGTGTAACCAATCCGATTGCCATTGTTATCAAAGACATTGGTCACGCCAGTAGGGGATTGCGTTTCATAACCGATCCGATTGCCCTGATTGTTGTAAACCCCATTAGTGGCATTCCAGTTATTGGCACTGTTATTCCAATTGTTGGGACTGTTCTGCCAGTTATTGGGTGAGTTGCTCCAATTGTTCTGAGAGTTATTCCAGTTATTGGGTGAGTTCTCCCAATTATTTACTTGGGCACTAGCGGTGCCAGCGAGTAGTAATGACAAGATCAACATGGCGCGTTTCATGGATTGCTCCTTTGGGTAAGAAGTATTTAGATTAAAACCATCAAAGCTCATCTAATGAGCTAGAAGCTCAAGAAAATGAAAAAACTAAGCAATTTCATAGAGAGCCCAATAAAACCAAATGCTGACCAGTGCCCTAATCCTCATGACCCTAATGCCACTTCAGATATCACCTAGAGGGGGATCAGCCACATCATTTAATAGGCCAATTACAGTGGCAGCGTTTATTGATACCGCAAAAATCTTAGGCCTACCCAAGTTTAGGCTCCGAGATGGAAAAGGTAATCCATACCTGCCAGATAAAGCCCTTTTACAAGAGCCTCTGGCCACCATCCACGATCATGCAGGCATTGTGTTTGTGAGTGAAGTGAGTAAACGCAAGGCATACATCCTTTCTTATGTACGTAGATAACAAATACCAGGACTAGATATGGCAATTGCAACCGAGTTTATTGATTTCATTGTGCCTATTGAGACTATTCGCCAGAAATATCCTGGCGGGTGGGAGCAATGCCTAAAAGATCATGAGAATCTCATGAATGGTCGTGTCTGGTTTGACGAGCATTTATTTCGCGATGGGGCTATGGGTCCAAGAGATATTGAATCTATTGTTGAGCGATGGGAGGCGATGGGGTTTGAGGGCATTGTTGAAAAAGACGGAAAAAAATATTGGAAAGATATGTGTGTTTGCGAGGGATTATTCGGCGGGGCAACGCTTGCTTGTGATTGGCTAGGGTTTGATCCGGAGACTAGATCTGCTTACCTAGTGGGTACTGAGGTTGGAGAGATTGTTTATTCCAATCGCAGTTATGAGGATAAGCCATGAAGGCTATTATTCAGTCAGCAGTAGCGGTATTCATAGCTTTTGCCACTTTATTTGGGTTGGCATATGTAGGAGTAACCAGTGCCAATAACGCAGATCTAGAGCCCTTATCCGCTATAGAGCGCTACATTGTGAATGAGACCATCTACCCTGATGGCAAAGTAGTGGAAATTAATGAGCTCACCAAACTCGTGAAGTCACAATTAATTGTGGATTCGGCATCGTCAGCAGATCTACCTTTTAATTCAAGCACAGCGAGTCTTGAAGTTATTGAGGCTTATACGATTACGCCCCAGGGCAAAAAGATATCAGTCCAACAATCGGCCATCAGAACGGTAGAGGACGATAACAGTCAGGGGGCTGCATTCTTCTCTGATCAAAAGCACAAAATTATTGTCTTTCCTAATGTGACCCCAGGGTCTAAGACGTATTACAAAACCAAACTCACTACTTTTAAGCCGCTCTTGCCAGGCTATTTCTATACCAAGTTCAACTTCGCGCCTTATGTTGAGAATCAAGGCTTTGAATACACCTTATCCTATCCAGAAGATCTTAAGCTTTATGTTGATACCAAGGGTATCGGCGGTGGAGATGAGGAAGTCATTGGCGATGGCACTAAGCGCATGCGTTTTACCTATAAAAATCTCAAGTTTGCTGCGAAAGAACAATTAGAAGTCGGTCTAGATGACTACGCACCGCATATTTATATATCTACCTTCCCAAGTCAGGCAGCATTTGCAAAAGTCTATGAAGCCAAAATTAAAGATAAGGTACAAGTAACGCCCCAAGTTCAAAAGCTAGCCGATGAGATTACTAAAGGCATTAAGCCGGCAAAGGATGGGGAGGCCAAGGATGTAAAAGAGTCTGAAAAAGACTTCAAACAGCAGCAAGCTAGGGCTATCTATAACTGGGTCTCGCGCAATATTCGTTATGTAGCGATCTATTTAGATGACGGCAGCATTACTCCTCACGATGCCAATAGCATTATTGATAACCGCTATGGTGATTGCAAAGATCACAACGCATTATTAATTGCACTCCTTTCTGCTAAAGGGATTAGCGCTAGTAGTGCAATGATCAACTCAGGCAGTAGTTATACCGTGCCTAAGTATCCCGTGATTGGCCCCTTCAATCACGTCATCACTTATATACCCGCATGGAATCTCTATTTAGACTCTACCGCAGAGATGGCGCCATATGGATCATTACCAGACGATGAGATTGATAAACCGACGCTCGTCACAACTCTTGGGATCATCGGACGCACTCCAAAGCCTGATAAAGAACAAAATCGCACGGTAACTGGTATTTCAATGACGATCCTTAAGGACGGCCGAATTAAGGGTTCAGCTCATACGGGTTATTTTGGAAGTGCTGAGATTGCCGCTAGATATAAGTATGAAGGTGTAGGGACCACCATGTCAGAAAAGATGGTTGGTAATCAGCTCGCTAAGTTTAGGCACACAGGTGAGGGCAAGTTAAAAGCTACCTCGGTCTACGATTTAGATAAGCCATTAGAAACAGATTCCCAATTTACGCTTGATGCCGTGAGTAATTTTCCTGGTCCGGGCGCGATGATGGTGCCAGTAGGGCTTGCGCCTGGGGAGTTAGCTTCCATAGCTAACGATAGACCTCCAGAGGTATTTACACGCCCATATCGCTGTGCAACCAAGACAGTGAGAGAAGGGTATGTCATTGAGTTTCCAAAGAATTCAAAGGTAACCCGCATCCCATCACCCGTGAAGTATGACAAAGGAGGGATTAAGTACAGCGCTGACTATCACCTGGAAGATAACAATGTAACCATAGTTAGGCTATTTTCAGTTCAAAGACCAGCAGCAGTTTGCAAACCAGGAGAGCTACAGAACTGGAAGGACTTCTACCAAGTTTTCATAAAAGATATGCGCGGACAGATTTTTTATGAGTAGAGGCATTTTTTAAGTATGGCAAGAATTGAATTACTTTTTGGGGGTCCAATTGCCCATGATGAGGAAATCTCGGTCGAGAATTATGCGTACAACTGGGACGTATCAATAGAGACTGCTGTCATAAGGAAATTTAAATCTTGGATAAGTCACTTAGCAAATAAAACGAGCGACAAGGGCGACACCTTTTTCGAGCTATTACTTTATATTGGGATTAACGAGATGCTCAAGTTACCAAAGATTACGGCTGGAACCTATTGTCATAAGGGATTTGTGCTTCCCAAGATAATTATTCACGGAAATTGTGGCGTTGATAAACAAACCGGTAATTCTGTCTTGCTGAAAGAAGATTACGTCAACATCATTGGTAGCAATTTTGAAGATGAAATTGGGTATGAATATTTTGAGTGCCAGTAAAATGAAATTGCCGGTCTTTCCCGGCTGTCGGCTTGCTCGTACCCGAAAGGTAGCTCCAAGTAAATTGGAACATTAGAGTACACAAGCTGGTATGGTTTTTTCATGAGAAAGACAGGAAAATCAATCTAGTCTTTTGATCTAGGGGCACTCATACCTGATCCCGGTGATCACTAAAACAACAAAGCAACTAATCCATAAAGTCATTAAAACAAGTTAAAAGCTCAAATAATGAGCTAATCCGATTCAGTTATAAATTCAGCCAAGATCTTGCCATCCCGAACATGGGCATATCCTCGAATTTCAGCCCTACACATTCTTTGATATTTGCCCACTTTGCTACCCATGGGAATATAGAAAGACCACAGTTCATCTTGCTCATCGAGCATGTTTGCTAAAAAGTTTCCCCAAGCTTTATTCAGATGCCCAAAGGGTAGGGCAGGAACCTTGCCAAGGGGATCGATGACATAACTTGTGATCTCAGCATCAACGGGGTTGACTACCGCAACAAGGTACTCAGGAGCGCAATCAAACTCAGGACGTTCTTGAAATTCTTGCCTAGCAACTTCAGCCTTTTTATTCATGAAGTACCAAATCACAAAACCAGGCCAGCCCAATAAAACACAGGCTAATGCAAAGCAATACACAGCACCATCTTTTATTCGATCAACTAGAGTGAGTTTTTTACCCAATACGTTTAGAAGACCTCTAGCAAATTCAGAAGGCCTCTCCCGTATTGTCTTGGCGAGTAAGTACATTGCCATGCCAAAGCCTGGGACTATATAGAGCAAGAGGTAGTCCACCCAAGTCTGGGGTCTCCACGCTAATAGTGCATCTATCATTGACCCCTCCTTAAGAAGGATGGAATATCTTTTTCCTCTTTCTTTGGAGGCACTTCGTTATGCCTGGCGTGTTTGTTAACTAACACTCCTTGCTTAAAATCCATCAAGAGGTCGTACTCGTAGATGCTGCCGTAACCCATATGCCGATATTCCAACTGGGCACCTTGTGGACAGCGCAACTGACCCGTAAACCAGTGGGCAAAAACCTTATCAAATCCAGGAAAGACATCCGATACGCCCACAATTTCTTCATAAGACTTGTGAGCAGACAGTTTCACTAGGTACAGACGCTCAACCCCAGAATGCTCAATGATCTTCCAAGTGCCCACATACCCGCGCCAATTAGCCGTATGTGGAGAAACAAAAGAAATCCCAGTTTGTTTCAAATACAGTGACAAAGGATTGCTAAACAAGCCAATCTCTTTATTGCCGCCATAAATTAGGCGTTCAGCAACTTGAGCAGTCATTCAATTCTCCCGGTGAATGAGCTATTTATAAGCAGCTTCAAGCTCAATACACGAGCTAGTCAGTAGAGAATTATGCAAATCATTATTAATTGGTGAAATTGCCTTAAAAATGAGTGTCAATTGATTATTATGAGAGGGTGACATTCCAATACTAAAAATATTACTCAATAAGCATTTCTGGAGCGGTAAAGATGACTTACTTGTATACCTTTTACTCAAATTAAATTTGTTGGCATAAATAATAGATGGGCATTTCTTTAACCTCTTTTCCGCCTAGACATCGTGGTGAGTTAGCTGTCTATCAGCAACTAACATTGCAAAAAGATGATGCATTGTATTTATGGGCAAGCTTAGATTTCATTCCAGGCGTTAACGATATAGATTTATTTATGTGGCATGAAGAGATTGGCTGCTTTGTAGTAGAAATTAAAGCTATTCCACTTGAGATGTTGATAACATTTAGTTTTTCATCGTGCGAAATCGAGGGGAGGGGATTAGATAGAAGTCCACAAAATCAAGCATATGATGCAATGCAATCCCTCCGTAATTATCTTGCACCCAGAGTTGATAAAACTCCATTTATGGTAGCAACAGTATGTTGGCCATTAATCTCAAGATCAGAGTGGAAGGAGCGGTTTAGGCATGTCCCTGAAATAAGCAATTTATCCGACTCAATGATTATGAGAGAGGATTTATATTCCGGTCCCGATTCATTAAAGGGGAGATTGAAAGAGATTTGGGTGCGGCCACCCGTTAGAAAGGGCTCCAGCTATCCATTCAAGCATGAGCGAGATGTTTTTCAAAGCTTTCGCGCAGCCTTAGATCCAAAGGCCAGTCCCCAGCCCCTCAAGACGGATATGGCCAAATTGGAGGCCCTGGAAAAAGGAATAAAGCGTGATTTAATGCGCAGTTTCCCACCCTTTTCTGACGCTAAGGTTTTATTTCAAGGTAAGCCTGGTACAGGGAAGACTTTTAGGTTGCAGCAAATAGGAATCATGCATGCCAGAGAGGGAGCAAAAGTCTTACTTTGCTGCTTCAATCAAGTTTTGGCCTCAGAATTTATTCGGTTCATAAATTTGCTTGATTTAAATTTCAAGAAAGCAGGCGTTGAAAACTCAATCAAAGAATACATCGACGTCATTGATATCACTTCACTTGCAATGCGGCTCTGCAATGATCTTGGTGTTGTTATGGATCTTAAGGATTTCAATGAGTGGGGGGAGCTTATTACCGAGGAGTTTAAAAAACCCGGAACATTAGATGGCTATCCCAAGTACAACACAGTGCTTATCGATGAGTCACAGGATTTTTCCGCCTGGCAAATAGAGCTAGTAATGCTGCTTTCTGCTCCAGGAGCGACGATAGCTATGGGTGTTGGAGCCGGGCAAGAGCTATATTCTTCCTTTGCACATGAATCGATTAGTTCAAGATTGCAAAAAATAGGTTTTAAAGTAGCCAATCTTAGAAGAAATTTTCGCAATGCTAAGCCTATATATGAGTTAGCCCACTTGATATCTGAGTGCAATTTTGATGAGAAGAAGATAGTTGATATTTATTCCAAAACATTTCTTAATAAGAAAAATGCCATACAAGATCTTGAGTTTGATATTTATCAGGCAAACTTTCCCAGATGTATTTATCTGAATGATGTCGTCGATTCTAGTTATGATGAGCCCGAGTATAAAAATCAGATAATAAATAGACTTGCATCTGAGTATGAAAATATCATCATCAGTGAATGCTCTGGCGAAGGCAAAAATCCTGAAGATTTATTAATTCTCGTTCCTGACACTGTCGGGGAAGAAATAATAGCACTCCGTCTTGCATTGCAAAGAATCAATTCAAGCAAGGGTATTGGCTATATTGATTACGTAGAAAAAAGCTCGAGAAAACATATTGCTCCAGAAGGGAAAATTAGGGCGGTAACGTTCCATAGTAGCAGGGGGCTTGAAGCGTCTACCGTCTTGGTTTTGGGTATAGAGAAACTTCAGCAACTGGAAAGGACAACCGGTATCGATTCTTCTCGATTGGGCTATATAGTTTTATCAAGGGCAATCTTTAACTTAATTATTTGTTTGCGCCCAAGCAAAAAAACGGTGATAACTAATTTCATAGAAAGCGCCGTTTCACATATAAATGTGAATTATGGATAGTGGACTTCGAAAATATTCAGAGCTAGATATTGTCCGAGCAACAGTTAGCTCTTCGACAAGATTGGAGGGATCTCAGCATCCTCAAAAATGTCATATTTTGAGGCTCGAAAACTTGGCTAGTATTTTTGGGCTTCAAGGTGATTTATTGCCGGTTATGGATATATTGCATGGGTTGCATGAAGTTCATAATGCTGGTGATGGATATTGGGTTCCTGCGCCATCGCGTAGTATTCCTATTGGCGCTGAGTGGATGATTATTTCTCCCTTACCTACGCCTTATTTGCCATCCGAATTGGAGTTAATTGAGACAACTGGATTTGCCAGAATTGCAAGAAATGTAATGGTTGATACTCCTATTCAAGAATTGCATGACTGGCTCGGCGCGCCAAGATCTCTTGGCTCATGGGTAGAGGCTGAAATGGCCATTGCCAGCGAAACCTTTGGTAAAACAGTTTTAAAGTCAGACGACCTTCAGTTTTATCTGCCGTGGGCTAGAGAGGCTGGTTTCAAGGGTATTTTTCGTAATTGGATTGCAGGAGCGGACATACCTTCGACCAATAGGTCCGATATTCAGCTTGCCCGAAGCAACGATGGTGGTTACTCAAAGTACTATTGGTGCACATTTAAGGGTGGTATTCTTTTTGATAGTGCCACCCCCGTCATTTCAGATGAAATAGTGCGCATTCAATTTGCACTTGAAATTCTTCGTGGAAATGTTTGGCGTGAACTATCTTTTAAATTAATTCAAGAGGACATTGTTTTTAATTGCTACTTTCCCCTTCCAAAAGAAATTGATAGATTACTTCAGGCTATTGGAGTTAAAAATATGAAGGATAAGAACGTTTCTTATGCAATTAATAAACGATATTTTGATTTGGTATCACAAGAACTGGCAAATCTACACATTAAATTTAGGTAAACATGTATTCAGTTAAATCTATCAAAGAAGAGTTGCAAAATACTTTGCACCAGTACTTAGAGGCTGATTATCATATCTGGGATGAGAGTTTAATAATTGCTCGCCAGGCTCTACTTGGCTCTAAAAATATCACATCCAGCGACCCAAGACTTGAGGCTAGTCCAACATATAAGGCTGGCGTTCCATTTTCCAAAATGGCAATCCCTAAAGTAGCCAGCGATTTTTTGACCAAGCTGTCAAAGATATCCGGGGCTGGGGTTTATGCAGAACCCCGAGCGCATCAAAAGGATGCACTGGAAAAATTTCTTGGCGAAGATAGGGAGATTATTGTTGCTACTGGAACTGGCTCTGGTAAAACAGAGTGCTTCCTGTACCCAATACTTGGAGGTTTGGCTATTGAAGGCACTAGGTCTGCCTCAAGCGTCAAAATGAAAGGTTGCCGTGTGCTGCTTCTTTACCCAATGAATGCGCTCGTAAATGATCAACTGACTCGTTTAAGAAAAATGTTTGGAAACGAAGAGGTGTCAGAACTAATTCAGAATGAGCGTGGTAGAAGGGCTACATTTGGGGTTTATACAAGTAAAACGGACTATCCTGGCGCGCGTGTAGCAGATAGAGACAAAAAACTTTTAGCTAAAATTAGAGCTTTATATTCAGGGGATGCCCTTAAGAAAATGCGTGACTTATGGTCTGAAGGTTTATGGCCTGCAAAAGATATGCAATCTTATATCGAGACCAATCTTCAGACATCAAGCAATGATGCCGAGCTTTTTTCAAGACATGAAATACAGCTAACACCCCCGGATATTTTAGTTACAAACTATTCAATGCTTGAATATATGCTTGCACGCCCAATTGAGCGTGATATTTTTGATGGTACTTCTGAATGGTTACATGCAGATCCTGCAAACTATCTAACAATTGTTTTAGATGAAGCTCATATGTATAAAGGTGTTGCTGGTGCTGAGGTTGCACTCTTATTACGCAGGCTTCAATCTAGGTTACGTGTTGATAGAAGTAAGATTAAGTTTATATTGACAAGCGCCAGTTTGGGGAATGAAGAGTCTGACAGAATTGGTGTAGTTAAGTTTGCAAAAGAATTGACTGGCAAGCCTGATGGTTCAAATCCATTTGAATTGGTGACAAGTATTATCGAGTCAAAATCGAATGAGGCTTTGCCAACGCCAATGCAAATAAATGCTCTGGCTTTATTTGATACAACAAAACTCCACGCTGTGGCGGAATCTTTAGAAAATGCCGTTGAGGAAGTAAATAGTCTATTTGAAAAACTTGGCGTAGGGGCCTTCAATATCTATCCTAATTCCATAGTGGATTTCAAGGATGAGATTTATAAGAAATTAAATATATTTCCACCAGCTGCCTTGCTAGCAAATAAGTTAACTAGTAAACCAACATCTTATGACGACTTAATCTCAAAATTATTTCGTGACAAACTACCTTCAAATGCTCTTGAAGCTCTATTGGCTCTTTGTACATTTGCACAACTAAAGGAAACTCAGCAAGTTTTTTTACCGATCCGCTTGCATTTAATGTATCGGGGAATTCCGGGACTATATGCGTGCATTAATCCCAATTGTTCTGATAGACACGACACCAGTAAGCCATCTCTTTTAGGTAAGTTATTCACACATCCTGCATTAAGCTGTGGTTGTGGTGGACGAGTTTTCGAAGTTTTGACCCATAGAGATTGTGGAGCAGCCTACATCAGGGGGTTTGTAAGTAGCGACTCGCCAGAATTTTTACTCCATCAACAGGCAATCGGTTCATCTACCGACAAGCTCATAGAAACTCATTTTTTAATTGAGTCATCCAGAAGTCGATCTTCAAAGTTTTCACACAATTGGGTCCATATATTTTCCGGAAAAATCTTAAAGACAAATCCTAATTCAGATGAATTTATTCAAGTTTGCGTCTCCGATGACAGAGAGGTAAGTATTAATGGAAAATCGTTGTGGACATTCCCTAAATCATGTCCAGTTTGCTCAAGAAGATGGCAGGATGGTACAACCAAAATTCAGGATCTAGGCACAAAAGGAGAGGCTCCATTTTCTTATTTGGTTAGGTCCCAGGTTATAGATCAGCCAGCCTCTAAAAAAGCCGATAAGAGAACTCCTTTGGGCGGAAGGAAAACTTTAGTCTTCTCTGATGGTAGGCAAAAAGCAGCTCGCTTGGCTCGAGATATTCCTAGAAATGTTGAAAAGGATGTATTTAGAATATGTTTGGTTTTGGCAATTAATTATTTAGATAAAAACCATGGGTCCCCAACTTTAAAGCAAGATATGGTTTATCTCGCTTTTCTTATTGTGATATCAGAAAAAAATATATTGCTGTTTGATGGCGATGGCCGCGATCAGTTAATGGCTGACCTTAGAAGGGTTGAAGAATATCTTCAAGATGATGAGGATTTGCATGTAATGCTCGAGGATAACTGGTCGTCACCACCTCAATTTAGTCAGATGCTTTTGGTAAACCTTGGCAGCCAATATTATTCATTAGCTGCACTAACTATCGCATCAATTTATCCCTCAAAACGAGCCCTGAAGTCCTTCATAGAGCTTGTGAAGCAATGGGGGTTGACAGAAAGTGATGCCCTAGAAATTTCTGTAAATTGGCTCAATAGGGCTATTGAGAGTAAATTTGCCTTCGATAAAGATTTGTCATTGGGAGTTAGGAGGTCCGCAATTGGATACGATAAGGGTAACTCTAGTTTTGGAATTGATATTGGAGATTTCAAATCCTTTTATTCCGATATTCCATTTTTGGAAAAATCTAACCGGGACGCGCTTGAGAAGGCCTTGTTAACAACCTTTTGTGAAGTGGTCCGGGATAAGTATTTTGTAAACCCAACCAAAGTCAGAATTCAGCTTAATTTAGATGGTTTATGGCATCAGTGCACAGCGTGCACAAAGCTATCAATTGAATTAATTAGAGGAAATTGCCCGCATTGTGGCGGTATTGTGCAGCCATTGAACCCGAACGATAGTACTTACCTAAGGGCAAGAAAAGGTTTTTATAGAGACCCAGTAATTAATGCGCTAAAAGATGGCTCACATATCTATAATTTATGCGTCGAAGAGCATACCGCGCAATTATCGTATAGAGATGAAGAAGATCATGTCTCAACGAACGAGTCTTATGAGAGACGCTTCAAAGATATTCTTGTAGAAGAAAATGATTCACCGGTGGATATATTGAGTTGTACAACCACAATGGAGGTTGGGGTTGATATCGGATCCTTAATAGCAGTTTCCATGAGAAATGTACCTCCAGCGAGGCAGAATTACCAACAACGCGCTGGTAGAGCCGGTAGGCGGGGGTCAGCTGTTTCAACTGTCCTTACGTTTGCGCAAACTGGTTCTCATGACAGCTACTTTTTTGAGCATCCAGACGAGATAATTTCAGGAAATCCACGCCCACCAGAGATAGATATAAACAATGAGAAGGTTATCAAAAGACACGTAATAGCTGCCATCATCCAGTCATACTTTCATCGAATGAAGATAGATAAAACAACCAAAAATAATGATTTATTGAGCGTGCTTGGTCTTACGAACTCTTTCTATGGTGACGATCCAAGTGAGAACTTTACCTTTTCCTCCATGCAAAGGTGGTTGTCGGCAGAATTTGAAGGCTCGGGCATACGCTCTGAAATAGCCGCATGGATACCGGGTGATTTTTCTAAATTAAGCATTGATGATATCAAGCAGCATCTATTAAGCGAACTTAGCGTTAATAAACCTAAGGACTTATCAGACAAAGGATCTTACGAAGAGAAATTCTTAAATTTTCTATTTACATTAGATCTTTTGCCTTCATATGCTTTTCCACGCCATGTTTGCGCATTCCAGATTGAGAGACGAATTGATACATACAAGCGCATAGAGACGGTTGAGAGCCCCCAACAAAACTTATCTACAGCATTGACTGAATATGCGGTCGGTAGATTAGTTGTAGTGAATAAAAAAACCTATAAAGTCGGGACCATCGCTGCAAAAACTCCAAATACAGAGAAAGATCGTGCATCTCCGCTATTCGCAAAGAAGAGGCAGTATTTGCAATGTTCTAACTGCCTCTTTACAGAAATTTTTAACGAGAACTCCCCAAATCGATATAACTGTACGCATTGTGGCTCTGATGAGATGGAGGTGCTTGATGTTATTCAGCCAGAAGTTGTATATCCATCTGGCAGAGATTATATTAATGAATTTGACGATGATGATTTATATACATCGGCAACTGCTGCTCAGCTACCTTTTATGGGGGAGTCTACAGATCAAAATTGGAGCAACTTCAAGCATGCATCGCAAATTATTTCCCAGGAAAATCAACTATTAGTAACAATTAATAAAGGTGAGGAGTCATCTACAGGGCAAAGTGGCTTCTGGGTTTGTAGCTCTTGCGGTAAAGCTACTGCTGAAAAAGAAAAGCCTCAAGGGCCCCATGAGAGAGATTATTTTGTATTTCAGCAGTCAGAAAATACAAAATGCTCTGGAACATATGAGCGCGTTAATACTGGCTACAGCTTTAATTCGGATGTATTCATTCTGAGATTGCCATTAGATTTTCCAATGATGCAAATGGGCCCCTCCATTGATAAGGATGGATTAATAACTGCAGCAAGAACACTATCCGAGGCCATCCTAAAAGAGGCATCAATTCAGTTGGAGATCGATCCGTCAGAAATGAATTGTGGGATAAGATTTCTTAAAATCAATAAGATCAACTATCTAGATATATTTATTTACGATACTGCTTCAGGTGGTGCTGGATATGCCAATATGACTGGCTTATTTTTCGGCTCAATATTTTCTGGCGTTGCAAAACTTTTAAGAAGAAATGACTGCTGCAATACCTCCTGTTACAGATGTCTTCAACATTATGGAAATCGGTGGCACCATAATAATTTGGATAAAAAGTATGGCTTGATGCTATGGAGGAAAATTAATGATGATGTTTTGCCAAATCTATATACATCTAGCGAACAAATGGTTCTCTCATCATCTTTGCAAAAGTTGATGGCATTAGAGGGGTGGACTATTAATCAAAACGGTGATGATGGATTGCTGGCGCAAAATGGTGAGAAAAAGATCAGCTTAGTCATATACCCAGTCCTGCTCGATCAAAGGTTTGTTAAAAATGAGATTGAAAAAATAGATGTTTGTATTTCTGATTTTGAGATCGAGAAAAGTTTACCCAGTGCGTATTTAAAGATTACATCTGCTTAGCATGCCTGAAGAAATTTTACGAAATAAGCTGGCAACTCACTTTGAGAAATGTGGGGTTGCTTTCACGGCTGAAAATGTAAAGGACTTTATCCCTTCAAAAGAGCAGTATAGGTCTGCGCACACATTTCAGCGCCAGGAGAAACTGAAGTTAAATACCCTTTTTATCCAGAAGAAGCTCGAAAAACTTGAAGGTTACTTTGCGAATGGTGATGAGGTAATTCCAGAAAATATTGATGTTGGTATTGAACTGGTTGTTGGTGGGAAACTTTCGTCTGATCTATTTCGATTGGTGACGCTCAATTGGAGCATACCTGTATCTGAGGGTTATGGTAGGCGCCTTCGATTTCTAGTATGGGATAGGTCCAATAACAAAATTATAGGCATCTTTGCTTTAGGAGACGCTGTTTTTAATATTAGATCAAGGGATGATTATCTGGGCTGGAATGCAACTGATCGAAAGGCTAGACTAGTAAATGTTATGGATGCCTATGTCTTGGGTGCTATTCCGCCATATAGTAATCTTTTGTGTGGGAAGGTGATTGCATCGCTCATTAAATCTAAAGAAGTTTCCGCAGCATTTAGAGAAAAATATAAAGATTCAGTTGGGGTTATTTCAAAATCGAAGAAAGACCCATACTTAAGCGCCGTAACAGTTACTTCTGCATTGGGAAGGTCTTCTATCTATAACCGAGTTAAGCTTGACGGTGACTTGATATTTAAAAAAATTGGAATGACATTAGGTTGGGGGCACTTCCATGTGTCGGGAGAAATATTCTCTTTAATATCTGACTACTTGAGGTCTGTTGGAGATCTTTCCGTAACTTCCTATGAATATGGAGGTGGGCCCAATTGGAAAATTCGAATAATTAAGCGTGCACTTTGGCATTTAGGTCTGCAAGATACTTTGATGAAACATGGCTTTCAGCGTGAGATTTATGTCTGTGAAATTGCTAGAAATTGCCGAGAATTTCTGACTGGTAAAGAATCAATTCTAGATTTTTCTCATTTGAAATCTGTGAGCGAAATAGCTGAGATGGCAAAAACCAGATGGATCATTCCTCGAGCGCTTAGAAATCCCGAATTTAAGGACTATAAAAAGACAAACTTTATCAGAGCTCTAATGGATTAATCATGGACTATGCCTTGGATAAATCAACAGGAGAAAAAGTTTTGCCTATGGTTGCAATAAGGCATAGGCGTTACCTGTGCCCTTGCTGTAAGAAGGAAGTAACTGTCAGAAGAGGGGTGGATAGGTTTAGTCTACGAACTCCACATTTTGCCCATCTCAAAGGAAGAGCAGATAAGAATTGCGAGAATTTTTTTGAGTCAGTGGGTTCGTATTTTCATAGCCCCAAAGTCTTCAATCCTATTATTCCTAAATTTCGCGAATTGCTACCATCGCCAAAGACCGCTGATGGTATGTCAAAGAACCTTTATTTAAGGGCTGATGGTGATAACTGGGAATTATATTTTCAGTTTCAAGTTAAGGGTAGACAGCAGCATTGGGATGGTCGAATAGTTATTGCAGGATTTGATGGGGTTAGGTATTTAAATTCCGGAGATTTCATTGGAAGACACGACATCCGCGTTGATTTTACCTTTTCAGAGAATTCATTAACCAGCAATGGCTACGTTGATGCAGAGGTTTTGGAAAAAATCTGTTCAGATGTTCCATCCATCACTGGTGAGATGGATTTTTTTCACGCCCCGTACTCGACAGGAAGATTGCTAGGTAAAGATGAGCAGATTAGGCTAGGTGAGGACTATATTGTTGCCTCAAGATCTTCACTTATTGAAATAAATCAGATTAAAGAAGTTGTTGAGGAAATTAAGAAAATCGCAGACATAGGCTATTTTCATCTTAAGCTGCCTAGATCGCTAACTTCAGATGAAAAAAACGCCATTGAAAAATTCTTTGGTCGTGATATCTCAGAGAGCCGACCTTCATTTAAATTGCTAGATCCATTGCCTGCATTTATTGAAATTGATGGAACCGTTCACGTTCCGATTAAGACTTCTTTAATCGCCCTTAGTTTCGACTGTAATGAGGATGAAATTTCTTACACAATGCTGGGTGGTGTTACGGGCTCAGATACTGTAGTAATCAATCAAAATTTTCTCATAATTAATGTAGCTGATGCTAGAGGTGTTGAGGTCTATTGGCATAGGTCATTAATGATTCGGGTTGAAAAGATCTTTACAGCCCCCATTGCGATCGAAGGAATTTATATTAATTCTGATGGCCATAAATATAACTTATTAGAATCAAGCAAACTACAACTGATCCCATTAAATTCATCGATTAACTTAAACAGTGAGTGGATTAATTTGGAGAAAACAGTTTCAATTTCTAGAGGGCTTACCTCTTTAGGCGAAGTCACAGAGTCTGCAATATTCAAAGCGGAAAACGGAGTAATCATTGATGCCGGATCATTTGGGCATATCGAGTTTCTCCATTCATATATTGTAAAAGTTGCTATTGATGCTAAAGGTATACATACTGATCCCTTAAATCCTCAAGAAAGATGGCTCAGATCATTGTCATTATTAGGCAATACAGGCCATACGCAAAATAAATCTGCTATGTATGCCATTAATAATTCTGCCGCTTTAATACTGGCTACAAATCATTTATTGCAAAAGAAAAATACTAAAGATTCGAAAGAGGTGTGTAAATGACATTCAAAGAGTTGAATCCAAATAGAGTCAAATGGGCTGTTAGTAAGGCGGTGCCATTTATCGTTTTGAAAGATTACTTTAGCAAGAATCAAAAAAGACTCACCTTAATGAAGATGAAGCTCGATACTCTTCCAAAGGATCCGAACAAGGCTTTAAATGTATTTTTTGACCTGCCAGAAAAGGCATTTCCATTTACTTTTGATTGGTTTTCTAAGTTATACGAGGCACAGTCACATCACTCAATTGATGACGTTATTGTGGCTTTCCTGCTGCATGAAAGCGATGTTACCAGTATTGATTCTCCAGAAAAGCTTATAGAGTACTGCAGGGCTATATTACTTAATCTTTTAAGCCCTGAGCCTAGTGATAAATTGATGAGTTTTATGAAATCACCAATACCTGGAACCCCTCCGAAAGCTGAGGGCCCTCTAATGAGGGGCGGGGAGAAGGAAGTAAAAGAGCTACTGGATATAATCCCATCGGCAATTGCGCTCTCTAAAGATTTTAAAGGCGACAAACTTAGTGCAATTAGTGATTCAGAGTTAATTGGATTGATGGCGATTGCTGACTTTAATCTTTTTAATAGATTGAAGTTAGAGCTAAAAAATAGAAGCGAAGAAATCGGCTTTTCTGATGAGATTTGTCAGACTTATCTGGCCTTGCTCGAGGATCGCTTTCCCAAAGCTGTCAATTTAGGCGTTTCAATTAAAGACGCTACAACGCTCGAATTTTTACCTGATATAGATCCTGTTGATTACCAAGTTTTTGGTGTGGTAACCAATATAGTGGAGGCGTCTAGAACTATTTTTATTAAAGTTTTATCCCTAATCAAGGATGGCCATCACTTTCATCTTTCATCAGAGGAAAGAAGAGTTTTATTTCCAGAGCAAGGTAGCATTATATGGTTAAGTCGGGGGCATAAAAAGGTTCTTTCGAAAGGCGAATGGGGAATTTTTACTATTTCACTTGATGATAGGTGGGATGGAAAAAGTGCAAAATTTCTTGTTAAAGAGTTAATAAGCGAAGTTTTACCAGTTGCCTTTTGTGAGTATTCACTCAAAGACCCAAGTCGGGCAAAATATTGGCTATCTTCCAATGAATATCATGTCGCTAATTCGGGGTCATATGTGTTACTAGGCCGAGATGCCCTAATAAAACCCAATGTGACTGCAAATGGAACTATAGATTTTGAAAAGCCTATGGATGCTTTTCCAAATGCCGAATTATTTTCAGTTGATGAGGAATATTTTACCCCCGAGCTTTCATCTTCAGGCATGCATGTTGATTTCTCCTCAACGGAAACTTATTTCAAGAAGCTTATTAAAACGGATATTTCACAAAAGCTAAACCTATCTAAAGATTTGCAATCCTTACTCATTGACGAATTTTCTTCCATCAGAAATGGCCAAAATTCGCAGAAAGTAAGTGAAGTTATTGACGTACTCGACCAACTTCTTGCGAAAGAGTCAGTATTTTCAGAGCTGATTTCTGAATTACACAAGTCACCAAAAGTGCAACAAGCAATTCAGGAGGGTATTGAAAAAGTTGTTGCTGAGAAAACTTCCCAAGCCGATACGTTAAGGGCTCAAATTAAGCAACTTATAGATCAAAAATCCAGTCTAGAGCGAACAACAGCGAAAGAAGAGGGTGAGCTTAAAAAGCTCAGACAGGGGCTTGCAAAGGATATTAGGGCAACATTCGAAAGAGCGGCTCAGGATGGCAGAAAGGCTCTTGCTGATGTGGCACTATTCCAGGCAATTATTGGCAGCTCATTTGAAAATACCACAGCTGGATCCCTTTCGGCTGGAGCTAATGCTGTCGAGTACGCCCCGCAAAAATTTTATACCTTATCTACACATGCCCCTCTAAAATTGTCTATTGAAGACGAATTTAGAGTTTTGCGTTTTAGGCCAGTCCAAATTTCTCGCCTGTTTGATGTGCTGCATGATGTTTCCCTCTTAGGTTTAACACTGGCATTTAAGGGTAATGCAGCCCGGATCTTTGCAGATGCATTTTCGAATTCTCGAACATCAGGCTCAATCGTTGATATTAATGTAGGTCCTGGAACAACAGCAATTGCAGATCTGCTTGATGAAAAATGCCTTCTAGATCAAGATAGGTTGTATTCATTAAAGAACTTCGATATAGCCCCAATCTCACTTTATGGAAATTCTTTAGTAGATCTTTGTTACAAAAAATTTCTTTCTGGCACATCAGAGGGGGGCGTTAATTCAATTTTTACATTCGAGGATTCTGGTCTCGGCTTAGCTTATCCATCTTCCCTGGACGCATCATTTGCAATTGTCGATACAGACTTTATTGAATTTGAGGACTCTCCTGTGGACCTGGATGCTTTCCAAGAGTTTGTGAGGGATGGTGGGGCTCTTAATGAATCTGGGAAGAGGGCTATATTCAATATCATTCGGAGTCTGAGAGCTTTTGAAGGTATTGAAGATGTCGATCGATTCAATAGATTGTGCGGATTTTTACAGGGGGCCTATTTTTCTAGATTCACCAGGGCTGATGAGTAGATAGCTTCCCAGGGTCGCAATTCCGATTCTATAAGCCGATAGGTCTTAAATAGTGATAACAGCTTAATTGAATAGGTTAAGCTGTTGTTACTTATCTATGGCAAAACTAACAATTGAACAGCTATTAAAGAGTGGGAAGCTAATTCCTGCTTCTGATCTTAAGGCTCAAAAGGAGGCTGAGGCTAAAGCGCTCAAGGATTTTGAAGATGCTGCGGTAGAGCAGGGACGCAATCAGCGTTTTCAATCACCCAAAATGACTGGTAGCGTTAAGTCTATATACAAGCGTGAATCAACAGAAGAGTAGGATTGCTGCTATGGATGGCATCTATCAAGTCATTTACGATGTTTTTGGTTTTGATCAATTTCGTTGCATGCGGGAATATATTGTTCCAGAGGCGCACAATCAGATTCTAATAAAAGCAAGAGGAGTGTAGACATGCACGAGATCATTTGCCCGCATTGCGAGAAAGCATTCAAAATCGATGAAGCTGGATATGCGGATATCCTAAAGCAGGTACGAGATAGCGATTTCGAGCAGCAATTACATGATCGGCTTGAGCTTGCTGAACGGGATAAGCAGAGTGCCATTGAGTTGGCTGAAATGAAGGCTGTAAGCGAATCGCAAAAATCTACCGCAACCAAGGACGCAGAGATTCAGGCTCTGAAGGCGAAGATTGATTCTATAGAGATTGTGCAGAAGCTCGCGATCACCGAGGCAGTTACCGTAGTTGAAAGGGAACGTGACACGCTTAAGAGTGGGCTTGAGCAGGCGAAGCTTGAGAAACAACTCGCTGAGAGCTCGCTCAAGGACAAGTATGAAACGCAGATTAAAGATCGTAACGACGAGATTCAGCGCCTCCGGGACATGAAAGCTCGTTTGTCGACCAAGATGGTTGGCGAAACCCTCGAGCAGCACTGCGAGACCGAGTTCAACCGTATTCGGTCAACGGCCTTTCCGCGCGCATATTTTGAGAAAGATAACGATGCACGACTGGGTAGCAAGGGCGATTACATCTTTCGAGATATGGATGAAACCCCTACCGAGATCGTTTCAATTATGTTTGAAATGAAAAATGAGAGCGATCAAACTGCAACAAAGCAAAAAAACGAGGACTTTCTAAAGGAGCTAGATAAGGATCGTACTGAGAAGGGCTGCGAGTATGCTGTGCTTGTCTCATTACTAGAGCCAGATAGTGAGCTCTATAACACTGGTATCGTCGATGTGTTTCATCGATACCCGAAGATGTATGTCATTCGCCCGCAGTTTTTCATTCCAATCATCACCCTGCTAAGAAATGCAGCGATGAACTCACTTAAATACAAGTCAGAGCTTGCGCTTATGAAGACGCAAAATATCGACATTACGAACTTTGAAAATGGTCTCGATACATTCAAGACCGCATTTGTAAGGAATTATGACCTAGCCTCCGGCCATTTCCAAACTGCAGTTGACGAGATTGACAAGTCGATAGACCATCTGCAGAAGACGAAGGATGCTCTGCTGAACACTTCTCGGAACCTTCGGCTTGCAAATGATAAGGCACAGGATGTGACGATCAAGAAGCTAACTCGGAACAATCCAACGATGGCGAATAAGTTTGCTGAACTTAAGAATCCTGACCCTTCCAACTCAGGATGATCTAGTCTTATATGATTAACCCCAAGAGATTCCCTTTTAAATTATTGACTTACTTAGTCCTCTCTTTAATAAACGACTGAACCTGCTCAGTTGTCCAAAAGGAGGACCTCCCAATCTTAATCGGCTTTGGAAACTCTCCTTGCTGAACCATGAGCCAGAACTTTGATTTAGATACTGGGAGCACCTTCAGTATTTGCGGGATTCTCATTAAGCTTATATCTGCGCAGTCATTACTCATGATGACCCCATAGTCGAGTTCGTTTCAAGTTCTTTCGATACATCTGTAAGGCCAGTTTTGCAGAACTCATCTTCGTGTATCCGTATGAACGATACAAACTGTAAAGCCGAATTGCTACCATCAAATTGATCTCCTAGTTTTTTGTAATGTCTGAATATTGGTTCTACTGATGCTACTGAAGAGCAATGTAGCTGTTGAATTTTTGGCGGTCAATCAAATGTCAATACCCACTTTGGTAATGGATATTATTTTTTGACTACAAAAAAATATTTATTCATATAAATGCTATAGGTCAATTAAGTAAAGGGCTACAGCCTTGTCAGTATTTTCTGATAGTGCGTAGATAGTAGTGGACACACATAGATCAATAAGCACTTCAAAAAGAAAAATAAAACGACTCAAATTAGTTAAAGATGGATTACAGCAAATTGATAAATAAATAAATTAAAGAAAAATTCAGAAAAAACACGTTTGACGGCGAGCATTTGGATTGATAGATTGTGATCTGTTTCACATTGATCAATACATAAAACGGAGACTGTCTTAAATGAATTATTACGAGCATCACATTGGAGATTATTCGCAAGCTACCTCACATTTGAGCTTTATTGAAGATGCTACTTATAGTCGCCTTATTCGGAAGTACTATGCCACTGAAAAGCCCATGCCACCTGATGTTAAGACCGTTCAGCGTTTAGTTAACGCCAAATCTAAGGAGGAGAAAAATGCAGTGGAATTGGTCCTTAATGAATTTTTCATATTGACTCATGATGGCTGGAGGCAAGGCCGTTGCGATCATGAAATCGCCCGTTTTAAGGATAAGCAGGCTAAGGCTAAACGCAGTGCAGATAGTCGCTGGCAACCTGTGAATGCTACCGTTGCTGCTAATGAAACCAAATTAGATCTTGAGCCAAATTTAGCATGCGTTCGCATTGCCGATGCATTGCCAACGCAATGCTCACCAGTCACCAATCACCAGTCACCAATCTCCAAACACCAGTCAATCAAATCAATGGCTGAAACAAGCGTGAAAAAGACTTCTGAACCAGGTCTTCAGAAGAAAAAAGACGATCTTGGGGATCTTGGAGTGCTTGGCGAAATGCATAAACGGTTTGCCGAATTAATTAGTAAGGAGGGTGCCTCTGTTGCGGTAGATGACTGTCGAATTAAAGATATGGTTGCTACTGGAGCAAGTGAGGCCGAAGTGATTGGGGCGATATCGATTGCAAAGGAAATGCGCAAGAAGATTTCTACTACAAGCCCTATCAATGCTGGCTATGTCTTGGCTATTGTGAAATGTGAATTGAAAAAACGAACCTTAGCTGATTCAGGGGATATTGCTTGGTGGAAAACCAATGACGGGATCGATGCAAAAGGACGTGAGTTATCGATGCGTGCACAGGGTTCTGAATCCTATGAATCTTATAAGGCTCGTATATTTGCGCAGCTGCGAAAACGCCAGGAAATAGTTAAGCCTAGTGAGGCGATTGAAGCTATCGAGATGATCGAGTCGAAAGGGCCTATGGTTACAGGCGCAGATCAGGAGAAGAGCCATGCCATCTAATGCCCACCTTCTAGGTGTGGTGGAGCGCCTTGATATGGAAGACTTTCCGATTGGTTCTGTGGTTCAAACTCCAAGTGGTCGCACTGGTACTGTGATTAAGCACCGTGGTGCGCAAAGTCGTCATGACCTGTTTCAGAGAATCATTATTGAATTCGATGAACCAATTGGAGATACCGTGGCTTTGCAACCTCATCTATTGACCATCATCAATAGGGCCGAGGCAAGCAATGATTACTAAGAAGCCGAAAAGGGTAAAAAAGCAGCCCACCGTTAAAACTCAGGGCTTGCTTAATACTGGGCTCACCCAAATAGTGGAGAGCCATCCATACAACTCAGAGGAGATTACTCCGCTCGAGCTAATGCTCAAGATCATGCATGAGCTTTATGCACAGGCGGAGCGTTGTACCGCTGATACAAATCAGAATACCGATCTTTTTGGGTATGTCGATTCTGTAGATAGTAATGAGACCCGGATCAAACTACTCAATATGGCTGCTGCTGTAGGAAGGCATATAGCGCCTTATATTCATCCGCGCTTATCTGCTATTGAACATACGGGTAAAGATGGGGCACCTCTGCAAAGTGGGGTATTGCTTGTTCCAAGTATCTTGAGCTTAGAAGAATGGGAGCGCGTTGCCCAGCCTAAGCAATAGCTTTGCAGCTCAATTCATGAAAACCATCTGGGCCCCATTGCCAGGTAGCCAGACCCTATTTCTGACTTGCCCTGTGTATGAAGTATTGCTAGAAGGTACTAGGGGAGGAGGTAAGACCGATACCTTGCTCATGAGTTATGCCCAGCATGTAGGTAGAGGTTTTGGAGATCATTGGCGCGGCACACTCTTTCGTCTGACTTACCCACAACTAGCTGACGTTGTGGCCAAGAGTAAGCGCTGGTTCTATCAAATCTTTCCAGGGGCCAAGTTTAATGAATCCGACTATGTATGGAAGTGGCCTACAGGAGAGATGCTGTACTTTCGTTATGGGGCTAATGAGGACGACTACTGGAATTACCATGGCCATGAATATCCCTGGCTGGGGTTCGAAGAATTAACGAATTGGCGCAATCTCTCTTTCTACGAAGCCATGCATTCGACATGTCGCTCATCACATCCTGGAATGCCAAGAATGGTGCGCGCAACCTGTAATCCGTTTGGAGTGGGGCATACCTCAGTAAAGGAGCGATTTCAGATTGGGAGCATTCCTGCTGGTCAAATCATTCGGCAAGAAGGAGCACTTCCTAGAGTACGAATTCATTCAACGATTTATGAGAATACCCATCTTCTCAAAAACGATCCTAACTATCTTATGAACCTAGAGTCATTAAGTGATCCAAATCGGCGCAGAGCTTGGCTGGAAGGAGACTGGGATATCCATGTAGGAAGTTTCTTGGAAGGAGTTTGGCAACCCTCTAAACACGTGATAGAGCCCTTTGCTATTCCACCAACATGGAAGGTATGGCGATCCATGGATTGGGGATATGCCAGACCATACGCTGTCTATTGGTTTGCATTATCTAACGATGGAGTCTATTACCTCTGGAGAGAACTTTATGGATATGGCGATAAAGAAAATACCGGCACTAGAGAGGATGCAACGGTAGTCGCAGAGAAGATCAAAAAGATCGAGATCCATGATCAACGTCTTGGATATGAATATCGCATGAACCTAGCCGACCCCTCCATCTTCTCGAAGATCGGAGCGGAGCGATCCATCGGTCAGATCTTCAGGGATAAAGGCGTCAAATGGACCGAAGCCTATAACGCCCCTAGAAGCCGTGTAAACGGTGCTCAAGAAATTATCAGACTACTTGTTGAGGGAAGGCTGAAGGTATTTAGTACTTGCAAGCATTGGCTAAGAACGATCCCTCAGCTACCGCCAGATTCACTAAACCCTGAAGATGTAGATACGGATGCTGAAGATCATGCCTGGGATGCCACTAGGTATGGGGTCATGAGAGCTAGAAGAGCAGTCGAATAATTTATAAAGAGCTAATTATGAAAGTAAAGATGATGGCTTTGTACGCACGAAGAGATTAACTCGTAATGCTTTAACTGGTCGTACTCATGCCTACTCCAAATAATGTTTGCTAAAGTATCCACAAATTGCAGGCCAAGAGAATTCTTGCTCTCCCATGGGGTGGTATTTAATTTTGTACTTGCTCCCATGGCAGCTAATTCTGTTCTCAAGTAATCATTCAGTGAGTTTTTTAATTCCACACTAACAGTCCTAGCATCGGGAATGAAATTGACTTCCCCGTGCTTACTCATCTCATTCAAGAGTAGCAACTTAACCATGTAGTTATATAGACCATTCGGGTGTGCTCTGAAGCTGTCATTAGTATTCTCTTTTTTGACGGTCATCGAAAAGAACTTTATCTCCTCGCTGGAAGTCCTAATTTCAACTAATTTGGCTGCAAATAAAGCCCGCTCTTTAGAGGAAAGGTCGGTCGACTTAAGTTCATTTTGAGAAGCGCGTTTTCGGGATTTATAAAACCCCCGAATTACTCTTTCTAGCTTTGGCTCATCCTTTTGATGGTTGATAACAGTAGCTGCAATAGTTAAGTATCGACTTGAACCGCCGCGCTTATAGTCGGCATCAAACTTCCAACCTAGGTCACCACTTTCATCGAGATAAATAGTTGTCATGAGTTCCAAAAAGAAAAAGCCCTTATTTAAAAGGGCTTTAGGAAAAGGTGCGGTACCCAAACTTGACGCGTTTAAAACGCGCTTACGATGGTGACGAAATTTGTCGCAAGCTACTTGGGTGTTTGATTACTTATACCGCTTCGTCATTGCCTTAATTATCCATGTTTTATGAATTTAAAGTCAAATCCATAACTAAAGCATGGTTTTAGGACCCTTAAATGCAGATTGGTTGCGGTATTAAGTATATAAATCCAAGATAAATTCTTTAGCTAGAGGACCCCAATTTATAAATAGCATGTGCCTCAAGACTCCCAATCCCTCCAACAAAAATGGACCGCCCGCATTACTCATGCGCGCGCTCAATGGGCAGCCTTTCATAAGCGCGTAAGACATAACCGCAACACGGTAGCTGGCTTTAATTGGAATGCTGATCCCACCAGCAAAGACTTCTACAGTCTCAGAGCAAACCTAATCCATGGCACCATCTCTGCAGTACTACCCAATGTCTATGCACGCAATCCAGAGATTTCAACAACCCCATTAAATACGGGTGCTGATCTCAAGCTTTTTTGCAAAACATTGGAGGTGGTAACCAACAGGGCGCTAGAGCATGCTCAACTTAAGAATCGAGCCAAATCAACCGTAAGGGCAGCGCTTACTTGCAGCTTTGGCATTCTCAAAGTGATGTATCAAAGAGATCCGAGTCGGGATGGCTACATTCAGGGGCGCATCAATGATGCCCAGGAAAATCTTCTAGCGATCCAAGATCTAGCTCTAGACCTTCAAGATGAAAAGCAACGCCATCAGCATGAAGCCAAGCAAGCTGAATTAGAAGAGCTCATTAAGTCATTACAAGAGCAGTCCGAAGTGCAGTCAGCTGAAGGCTTGGTAATAGATAGAGTCCTTACAGAAAACCTACTCATCGATCCCTCTATTTGTGAGTTCTGGGATTACACCGATGCAGATTGGATCTGCCAGATTATCCCCATGAAGCGTGGTCAAGCTGAAGCGCTTTACAAAAAGAACCTAGCTAGTGCCAAGATCTACCAACCAGGCCAAGGCGAAACATCCCATAGAAAAGCTAGACGTCTAGCTTCCATGCACCTCGATGCTAAATCTGCCCCAGTAGTAGACGATCAACAAATAGCCGTGCTAGAGATCTGGGATAGAACCACCCAGCGTATTTACACAATGGTCGAAGGCACCACCGAATGGTTACGGGAACCCTATTCACCATCAAAGGTGGGAGAACGCTGGTACCCATTCTTCTTATTGCCTTACCAAGTCGTTGATGGCCAGTTCGTTGGCCCAAGCTTAGTCGATCTCACAGAGCGCTTGCAAGAAGAGCATAACGAAGCTAGGGATCGCTTCAATCAACACCGAGATCTATGCATACCAGGATGGGTTGCATCAGCCGATATCAACGAGAAGACGATTAAGAAACACGCGGACTCACGATTTGGTGAGATCACCATTGTCGATACCGAAGGCAAACCCCTTAACCAAGTGATTATTCCTCGAGGGCACCCAAAGATTGATCCGATTGTTTACGACACCAGTGCTGTGCGTTATGACTGGGAACAAGTCACGGGATTGCAAGATGCTGCGCGCTCAACTGTAGTTAGGCCTAAGACAGCAACCGAGGCCAACATTCTACAAAGGGCCTTATCCGGACGCGTTTTTGAATTTAAAGACCAGATAGAGGATTGGCTACAAGAGATTGCCCAATACAGTGCCCAAGTCCTCTTGCAAGAGTTGACTAAGGAACAGGTAGAGCGTTATATGGGCGCTCCAATTACCAGAGCCACTATGGTTGATAGCAAGCTCACCATGAGCAAAGAGAAAACCTATGACTGGCCAAGTCTTACAAAGGAACGCATTTTTGACATGGTCGATCTGCGCATCAGAGCGGGCACTACTGGCGCACCGGATGGAATAGAGGAAAAAGAGGGTTGGCTCAAAGTGCTGCCCATGATTACGAATCTATCAATTCAGATTCAGAACCTACAAGCTAGAGGAATGGATTACGAACATATCCGTAATCTCCTACAGGAGACCCTCTTGCGGTATGACGATCGCATCGATTCAAATCTATTTATACCGAATGTCGAAAAGCAAGCGGAGGGTTATATCGACCCTAATTTAGGAATCAACATGTTTTCAGAAAGAAAGCTAAGGGCAATTGCCGAGCCCGGTCATGAGCGTGGTTTATTAAAAGAGGAGATGAGTAATGACGCAGGTAGCAAATGAGGTGAATGGTTTTAAATCAGAAGTGCTTACAGATGGAGGCCCATACCAGAGGGTGCAAGATCGCGAGGCCAAGAGGGAACGTGAACGCCTAGAAAAAGAGGCCAAAGATAAGCATGATGCTGAAAGTCATGCCAGAAATACGAGGGCAAGAGAAGATCGTAGGGCTGAACTAGCCCAGAAAGCAGCGACCAAATTAGCAAAGGAACAAGATGCCGAAAAGCAAAGGGCACAAAAATCTGAGCGTAAGAGTCAGTCCGCAAGCTTGCTTGATGATCTCAGTAAATCAAACCGTCTTAGTTCATCCCTTTCACAAATATCTGAGGATATTGAAGAGGGTGAGGAGTTAGGGGATTTTGAAGTCGAGCCAATCTTTGCGCCCATAAAGGGTGAGGTACTTGTACCTGCGGTTATGACTGCTCCAGAAAGTGGATCAGTACCCCAGTCTTATGACCTAGGCGAGATATTACCTACACCAGCTGCAATTACGGTAGAGGCGCTTCCACAGCCAGCTATTCAGGTTGAATCTGCTAAAGAATTCATTAATCGGGTTTTGAATCCTGGGTCTGCGGATTCAAGTCCTGAGAAGAATAACAAGCCCAATGAAGAAACTCCGGACGATATTAAATCCAAGAGGGGCCGCGAGCGCATGCAAAAGATCATCAATGAAAAGCACGACCTAGAGAAGCAGGTTGAAGATTTGCAATGCACTGTGATTAGCTTGCAAGATGTGATTCGCAAGTACGAGATTGAGAGTCAATTTGTTGACAATACTATGGCGCTCACAACCAAGCAGAAGAAACCTGCCGAGCTTGTTTCAGAGGCTAAGCATCAGATCATCAAGTACTTAAACTCGCGCGAAGATGAGGTTGATCATTCCGCTAAGGCCCAATGCTTTTATAAGTATCTGACCGATCCTTTTTATATGCAGGTCTTTGTACAGAACAACAAGCCAGAGCATTGGCAATCCATGATTGAATCCATTTACGATTCAATAGAAATGCAAGAGCCCAACTTCGCGAATACAAAGATCACGCCATTTCAGAGTCCCCAACCCATAAGGGCGCGAACCTCAACCCTTGGTGCTCCGCTGGCTAGCTCTGAAAACCCAATGGATCGCATCGCCCAGCATCTAGGCAATATGGGAATTTAGCCTTTTATTAAGAAAGACTAGGAAGAACTAGATTTAGGGTTTGGGAAAACCGTGAGAATGCATCTTCAAAAGAAGGTGCATTCTTGTCATAGACCATAACCCTAATAAATTCATCATATGTCTGCTTGGTTTTCGGATCAGCTTTGGCGTAATTCATTGCCATTTTGATTTCATCGATTGGGTCTTTTACAAAGGCAATATGCTGCTTGGCAAAGTCCAAGCTATCTTTTGCAATGACCTGAACTACCAACTTGCTAAGTAAGCCCAGATCTTTCTTGAGGAGGTTAGGATTCTTTTCGGCGATTTGATAAACATCGTAGAGATGACGTACTAAGGCGTTGTCTACCTTCTCACCAGTCTTGGCTAGTGACAGGGCTAGGCGTCGTGGGAAGGTAATGAGTTTCTCAGCCAGCGCTTCTCTCAAGTCTACGCATGGAATTGAGAACCGAGGGCCAGTATCCATGTTGGCCAAGGAGTCAAATAGCAGGGTGATGTCTTTATCTTGCTTTGGTAGTTGTAAAGGGCTGTAGCTTACTTCCAGCTTTAAATTTGCTCGCATACCTGGGCTTACTTGAAAGTATGCGGAGTACTGAATGTCGAATTCTATGAAGTTGTTATCACCCATTGCATTTCTTGTAATGAACTCTGATTTAAAGCCAGCAGAGTTCATCGCCGCCTCAAGATCGTTCTTAAGCTTGCTCATGCTTGAGCGGATTTTGCTCTTGGTCAATGCTTCTGAGGATTTTGGGATGGCTTTGATATCCACATCCTCGGAGACTCTGTCTAATAGACCATAAGCCTTAGAGAGGCAGGTGCCACCACAAAAGATCAATTCAAAGTCTGGATTATTGATGGCGGTAAGCGAGGCCAGAGCATCAGTGACCATGAAATCTTTTTCTAGTGCGAATTCCGATATACCAAGCCCCAGCTCGTTAATTACATCCAATACTTGGAGTCTTTGGGTGTCGTTAATTCTTTTCATAGACTAGGCTACGGTTACCAACAGATAATTTGCGGCAGACCCGAGAGTTACCGATATTGAGGATAGGAAGCATAGGCACCTGAGTGCTGTCACCTTGAATGAGGGCGCGCATATCTTTGCCTACGTCAGCTTTAATATTCAGCTTTTTCATTACCTCAAGCCCGATATTAGTCAGGCTTTCATCAACTACTGGTTTTCCAGAGATAGAAGAGGGGCGCGTTTTTACATAAGTGCCGTACCCAAGGCGCATCAGCTTGCCTTCATCAGATAACTCTTTTACTACGCGACAGACTTGGCGATAGGTGCCAAACCGATTGAAGTTATCGCGCAAAAAGACCTTTTCCTTGGAATTACGTAGGCTGGCCAAAATGCGGTCTTTGGTTGTTGCTTTAGCCATCTTGGCCTCCTTTCTATATTGATGATTCGATTATACACAAAAATAAGACATTGATGTCCTATTTTTGTATAGATAAATATAGACTAAATAACATATATAACAGTAACTTATATAGTTTTTATAAGAATTAATAAAGATAGGTATGCATGGTTATTTTACCTCGCCATACCTTCCGTCAAGGGCACCCCAAAGGGGTGGCTTGCGCACCCTTGACGGCCACGACCTGAGAAACGCTCTTTTATGCCCAAAGTGGCGCAATGACGCATTGGGCATAAAGACCCATTGCGATGCCAACAAAAACCCCAGAAATATCCAAACTCCACACCAAGCACCCCAATAATGAATTCATGTGGTGAGAGCTAAACACTCAAGCTACTGCTTCAGATCTCCGCGTTAAAGCTAGAGTCGCGCCTAGCAGCGTAGCAATGGATAGTTTCACGCTCTATCACCCGGTATGAAGCCAAGGAATTTCACTAATAAACAAACAAATTGATAGGGGTGGCATATGCCAATTTCAAATACAGACTTGCAAGAACTGGCTAAGGTTTCATTAGATGAGTACTTACGTAATCTTCCAGTCGATCAAATAGCCGTAGAAAGACCTTTTCTTAAAAAACTCATGGAAGGACGGAAAAGCCTTTTAGGCGCAAAGCAGAATGTGGTCGAGAATATTCGCAAAGAACATGGCAGTAACTTTAGCTGGGCCTTTGGAGAGGAGACAGTCAAGTTCAATAAACGCAATACCACTGAGCAAGCGTCATTCCCATGGCGCAGGGCTGTTGATGGTCTGTATATCGACTATGACCGCTTATTCAGCAACGGTATCAAAGTGCGTGAGGGTGGGGCGCGAGGTTTCCAGTTGGAATATAACGAGCGTGTGCAATTGATCAATCTCTTGGATGAGCAATTAGAGGTCCTGAGAGAAGGATTCCTTAACAAGTTAGATCTAGAGCTTCACCGCGATGGCTCGCATGGCGCAGATGCGCTCGTGGGGCTTGATAGCTTAGTGAGCCTAGCGCCAAATACTGGCACCGTAGGTGGTATCGACCGAGCCAAAGCAAGCTACTGGCGTAACTACGCACTTAAAGACATCACCTCAACCACGCCAGGCAACTTAGTGGGCGAGATGGAAACCGCATGGCGTCAATGCATTAAGCACGGCGGTAGCCCTGATTTCATCATCGCGGGCGGCAAGTTCATTGATACCTATCGTAAGCAAGTCACCGTGACCCATATCGCTGGATCTGGCGAAACCAAGTACATCGATGCTGGTGTAGGGGCGGGCGTAAATACAGGTTTAGCCTTCAAAGGGGTAGAGATCATTTGGGATCCACAGTTTGATGAGTTAGACGCCATGGCTAATCGCACGGTGGAGTGGAGTAAGCGTTGTTACTTCTTGAATACTCGCTTTATGAAGTTGCGTGATGATGACTTGGATATCGTTGCCCCAATTCGTCCACACGACACGCTCGCCATGTACGCCATGGTGAACTTGCGCTGCGCCTTATCCATCTCACGAGCTAATGCCCATGCGGTATTGGCTATTCAATAAGGAGGGTCGAATGAATAACACCATAAACAAGAATGCGCTCATTCATAGTGACTTCCAAATTAAAGAGGTGGAGGCAGTGGTGCGCAGAGATGCATTTACCACTATTCATGTGCACGTACCGCCCTATGAGACCAATATATTGCGCAATCTCTTTGGGCGCGAGAACGTCACGGTGTTCGAGCATCCTTCAAAGACCACGATTACTCCAGAGCAAGAGTACGACCGCCTCTGTGCCAAGTACGGCCATGAGGTCGTAGCCAAAGTCTTTGGTGAAGATGATGGTGACCGCCTGATGGAGATCGTAAAGGGATTAATGGAGGGGGAAGGCGCTATCAATCTTGGAAAACAGGACAAAAAAACCAAGATATTTGAGCTCGAGGTTTCTGAGGCTCAGAAGGGAGTCAAGCGTTAGCAGAAACACGCTTTTATTGGTCGTCTTAATTTAACTGTGGCGTTACTTTGGGTATGTGTGTGGGTGTTTATTAAATGTGTCTGCGGATGTGCTTGTGCTTTAAGTGGGGCGCATATATTGCGCCCCTTCACATCACTCACCTTAGTCTGCACGTTAAAAAGGATTGATCTAGTTAAACACTGTAATTTTTTAAACCATTTGCTGTTATTCAAAAAATAATTTTATGCTCCCTATATTTACATCACTAGTACAAACTTTGGCTGTAAATGGCCTGAGCCTGTTAGCAGGGGCTGTTCAGGCAAAAGGCAAAGAGTTTATTGAGAAAAAAACTGGTGTTCGCATTCCAGATAATCCCAATCAGGAAGATCTCATTAAACTCAAGCAACTAGAGATTGAGCAAGAGCAACTTCTCTTGCAATACACGCTTAAACAAAAAGAACTCGAGATTGAGGAATCCAAGCTTTTAGCAGAAATGCATCGAGCCTCACAAGACAGTGCCACTAACCGCTGGCAATCTGACATGGTGAGTGATTCCAGGTTATCAAAGAACATCCGCCCTGGAACACTAGTCTACATTCTCACGGCGTACCTACTATTTGCATTGTTATCAGCCATGGGAATTGATATCAATGAAGCATACGTGCAACTTTTAGGAGAGTGGGGGCAATTAGTCATGCTGGCTTATTTTGGGGGTAGGTCGGTGGAAAAGATTTTTGAAATTCGGATGAACGCCTCTCGACATAAAGAGGGGGTTTAATGAGCTCAACAAGAAATAGCCTAGTTGGAGAGCAAGCTGCATTTTTACTAGATGTTTGTAATCTGATTCAATTTGCAACGAATGAGGGCTGGGTTCTGACTGGCGGGGAACTTTGGCGTTCCGCAGAACAGCAAGAAATCTACTTCAAGACTGGTAGATCGAAGACTATGAACAGCAAGCACCTCACCCGTTGCGCTATTGATTTAAATTTCTTTTGGAAAGGAAAGCTTATTTGGGATAGGGAGTTGATTCGCAACGTTGGTGAATACTGGGAAAGCCTCAGCCCTAAAAATAAATGGGGTGGCAACTTTAAGGGCTTTGTGGATGTACCTCATTTTGAAAGGGTGGCTTTACCTCTCTAATTTGTCGATTTTTGAAAAGAAGGCCAATATCACTGCTCACTGTATCAGTATTTTTAGTAATGGAAACCCTACAGTTCTACATGTTATTTATATCGATTTGTCAATCTCTTTTGGGCTCGATAAAGTTCAACTTATGAACACCAAAATAAATAACACTCCAGAAGAATGGATCGATCCAGACGATGCTCCAGAAATAACCGAAGAGGATCTCAAGCGAGGTATATGGGCGATCAACGGGCGAAAAGTTTCAGAGGCTGAAGGCAGGGCGGCTTTTGCTTCAAGGCTTAAAGATATTGCGGAGGCTCAAAACGGCACTTTGTCCAATAATGAACAGGAAAAGCCAAACTCTGGGTCTTAAATCTAAAGGGGAAGGTGGATGAGCCTGATCCCCGGCACTGGCAGAAATTGGGTTTGGCTGCTTCGTTCCCGACCTGACCAGGTTATCCAACCCACCATGCGGGGAGGCCCATCCAACTCCATTTTAGCTTGTTAGAATAGGACTTATGACATCTTTGGCCCTAGCCCGTTCGTGGCGCCCTAAAACATTCACGCAATTACTCGGTCAAGACCATGTAGTTAAAGCACTGAGCCACGCCTTAGATCAAGGTCGATTGCATCACGCATGGTTATTTACCGGTACTCGAGGTGTCGGTAAAACTACGATTGCTCGAATTATGGCCAAAGCCCTCAATTGCGTTGGTGAAGATGGCCAAGGCAAGATGACTTCTGAGCCTTGCGGTAAATGCGCAGCATGCACAGGAATTGATCAGGGTCGATTTGTGGATTATGTCGAGATGGACGCCGCAAGTAATCGTGGAATTGATGACATACGGGACTTGCTAGAAAAGGCTGCATACGCTCCAGCCAATGCACGCTATAAGGTATACATGATTGACGAAGTGCACATGCTCAGTAAAGAGGCATTCAATGCACTTCTCAAAACCTTAGAGGAGCCACCAGAGCACGTTAAATTTATCCTTGCTACAACTGATCCCCAAAAGATTCCGGTAACCATTTTGTCGCGTTGCTTGCAGTTCAATCTCAAGCAAATGCCCGTACCCCTCATTGTTGAGCACTTAGAAAAAGTCCTTGCTGCAGAAAAAGTCGATTACGAAACCAATGCACTGCGCGTCTTAGCAAAAGCAGCCCAAGGCTCGATGCGCGATGCTTTATCTTTAACTGATCAAGCGATTGCTTATGCTGCTGGCAAAGTTTCAGAAGAATCCGTACGCGGCATGCTCGGCACTTTGGATGATTCATACCTCATTCGGATTCTCGATTCTTTAATTGCTAAAGATGGTGCAACACTATTAGCCATTAGCAATGAGATGGGAGAGCGCAGTATGTCTTTCTCATTGGCCTTGCAAGATCTATCGAGTTTGATTCAAAAGATTGCTGCGGCTCAAATTGTTCCTGAGTCTGTATTAGAAGATTGGCCAGAAGCGAATGAGATTCGTCGCTTGGCCACATTGCTTACTAAAGAAGAAGCGCAACTCTTTTATCAAATCACCATTACCAGCCGTCCTGATTTATCACTTGCGCCTGATGAGCAAACGGGCTTTGCCATGACACTCTTGCGCATGCTGGCATTTCGTCCTGGTAGCGTAGGAGGCGGTGGTTCTGCTCCAACTCCATCAGCGCCACCAGTCAATACTGTACGTCCAACTGCAACAACGCATTCCGCACCAGCAGCAGTCCCAGCTCCAGCTGCAAGAGCATCCGCTCCTGCACCTGCAGCCACTAAGCCCGTTACATCTACTCCTGCACCAGCTATCTCAGTTGCCCCCGTTGCAGCAGCCAGCAACGCAGTTGGCAACCCAGCTGAGCGCCCTGATTGGCACGCTTTGATGCGCCAGTTACCAGTCAAAGGTATGGTTCAGCAGTTAGCATTTCAGACAGAGTTGCAAGATTGGAGCGATTTGGCTACTGGCGTGAAAGCCACCATCGTTACACCGATGCCACAGCTGGCTTCCGAGGCATCAGTAGCGCGCTTGGCCGATGCCTTAACAGCGCATTTTGGCAAACCCGTGAAAGTGTTCATTGAAAAAGGTCAGGTTGAAGGTAAGACCGTTGCCAAGGTAGACCAACAGCTACATCAAGAGAAACGTCAGAACGCAGAGCAATTGATTGCGGCCGATCCTTTTATTCAGCAATTGGAAAAAGAATTTGGCGCAAAGGTTGTTGGCGGTTCTGTTAAACCACTCTAAATTTAAGGAATAAAAGAGATGATGAAAGGTGGACTTGCTGGCCTCATGAAACAGGCTCAGCAGATGCAAGAGAAGATGAAAACCGCGCAAGCGCAACTGGCTGCGTTGGAAGTTTCTGGTCAAGCTGCTGGGGGCCTAGTCAAAGTATCTCTTACTGGCAAATACGAACTCAAGCGCGTACAGATTGATCCTGCTGCGATGGACGATCGCGAGATGTTGGAAGACCTCATCGTGACCGCGTATTCAGAAGCATTTAAACAGGTCGAAGCTGCCAATGCGCAATTGATGTCTGGCGCAACTGCTGGCATGCCAATGCCCCCTGGATTTAAGTTACCCTTTTAAGAATTGATTTAATGGCACGTCATGAAGCACCTCAAGATGCACTCGGTCGCCTGATCGAAGCGCTACGCGTTCTGCCTGGAGTAGGACCAAAGTCAGCACAGCGCATGGCTTTTTATTTACTGCAACATGATCGTAATGGCGCAGCTGTTCTCGCTCAATCTTTGGGTGAAGCAGTAGAGACGGTTGGTCACTGCGCCCGTTGCAATACGTTTTCAGAGACCCAAATCTGCGTCACATGTTCAGATGGTCGCCGTGATCCGTCCTTGCTGTGTATTGTGGAAACGCCTGCTGACCAAGTGATGGTGGAGCAGACTTTAAGCTTCAAAGGTAATTACTTTGTTCTCATGGGTCGCATTTCACCGCTCGATGGCATGGGGCCAAATGAAATTCATTTTGATAGGCTGTTAGCCCGTATCGAAACCCCTGACACTGACGTCCCAGTAAGAGAGGTAGTGCTAGCCACCAACTTTACAAGTGAGGGTGAAGCAACTGCCCATTACATCGGAGAAGTACTCAAAGCCAAAGGCATTAAGGTCACCCGAATTGCCAGAGGCATTCCGGTGGGTGGTGAGTTGGAGTATGTTGATGCCGGCACTTTAGCTAGAGCCTTGATGGACCGCCGTTAATTATGTCTGCAGTAATCAGGCTGTCAAACCCATTAATAGAAGATGCCAGGCTTCATGCGAAGGCATCAGGTCGGTCTGTTTCTGAACAGATTGAGTATTGGGCTCGACTTGGTAAAGCAGTTGAAGATAATGCTGACCTAGGCACTCATATGATCCAAGATCTACTGGCTGGAATTAAGGATATAAAGCTGCAAAAGCTTGCCCCGTATCATTTCGGAATCTTGCGCTAAACCCATATTCACTGTGGCGTTGATATTGAGCCGGAGAATTATTAATAGCTCCTGACTATGAAATCAACAACTACTGACCAGACTGGATTAAGTTTGACCATGCAAGCCATTGCCGAATTAGAGGCCGGTCAAGGAAGGCGCTGTGAAACAGTCCAACAATTGATGCAAGAGTTGCTAGAGGATGACGTGCCAGATCAACTTCATCTCACACAGAATTACCTGCCAACAGTCGCAAAACGTCGCGAATAAGTAATAAAAACCCCATTAAGGCTAGATAAATACTAGATGTATTGATCTCTAGACCAAATCTTTGGATAATCGGTATCTATGAAACCATCTGTAGCCATGAATGCCCATCGTACTGAGATTCGCTCCATCGTTGAAGCGCATCACGCCAGTAATGCCCGCGTTTTTGGGTCGGTAGCTTCTTGTACTGATGAGGATGGAAGTGATCTTGATGTCTTAATCGATCCTAGCAATGAAACCACTTTGTTTGATATCGGTGCTATTCGTTATAAATTAAAGCAACTACTGGGCGTATCGGTAGATGTCTTGACGCCTAATGCATTGCCAGAGAATTTTCGTAGCACGGTTATCGCCCAAGCTTTGCCTATATGAGTCGTGATCCGCAGAGGTTGCAGGATTACTTGGAACATATTCTTTTAGCAATTAAGAGAATCCAAGAGTACTGTAGCGAAATTGATGAGTTAGGTTTTCTAAAGAGCCAATTAATTCAAGATGCGGTAATCCGTAATTTTGAGGTTATTGGAGAGGCCAGTAGAAATATAGAGCGCCTTTTTCCAGATTTCGCGGCAGCACACCCAGATCTTCCACTCATGATTGCCTATGAAATGCGCAATGCTTTGGCTCATGGTTATTTCAAAGTTGACCTCCAAATTGTTTGGAAGACAATCGAAGTTAATCTACCAATCCTTGAAGAACAGGTGCTTAAGGCTATTGAGGCTAGTTCTCGTTAGACCCCATTTAGGTTGCATAACTGCATCCTAAACACCCGCCCAGTCACTAAAACGACATAAATACTAGGTAAATTGCCCCTTATTGGGGATAATTCGGTCTGCACCACTGTTGAGCTTCAATCTCCGCCCGTGCCGCAGTACCGACGAATGACTAAATGAGCTGTATATACCCAGGCCTTGTTGCCACTAATTGAAATCGTGAATGACCCGCAAGTGTTTCCTCATTCTCCTGTTGAGCCTCATGACTGCTTCTGTGTTCGCACAGAGGGCGGGGTCTGGCGCTGACCAAATAGCGAGTGTTGAGCAAGCGATTGAAGGCTTTCCGACGGAAGGTGACATCGATGGTATGCCAGTGAATTTACATGGCCAGACGACCTACATAAACCAGCGCTACAACGCATTCAACTCTCCTTATCAAGGAATGAATAGCTTATCGGGCGATAAGTCGATGAGTTACACCTGGTCTGGCACCTTATTCTTTGGCGCGCGGGTTGCGCAAAATACTGATCTTTATTTCAACCCAGAGGTTGTGTCTGGAGTCGCTTTTTCTGGGCTCACTGGTCTGGGTGGTCCGACCAATGGTGAGGCCACGCGTGCGCAGGGTGCGCAAGCCCACTTTTATTCCGCACGTGCTTTTGTACGTCAGACTATTAATCAAGAAGGTTCGAAAGTTGAACTTGATAACGACGCCAATCAAATTAGTCAAATTGTTAGTAGTAATCGCTTCGTCATTACTGCGGGCCAGTTTTCTACTTTAGATATTTTTGACGATAGTAAATATGCTAAAGACCCTCGTGTTCAATTTATGAACTGGGGCAATATGACCTACTTAGCCTACGACTATGCTGCTGATGCGCGTGGTTATGGCTGGGGCTTAGCTGGCGAGTGGTACCGAGATAACTGGATTTTCCGCGCATCGCGAATGACCACGCCAACTACACCTAATCAATTGGCAATCGATTGGCACATTTTTTCAGAATACGGCGACCAAATTGAAGTGGAGCGCGATCACTACATTGGTGATCTTCCGGGCAAGGTCAGTATTCTTGCTTACCGCAATAGGATGATCTTGGCGCGTTTTACTGACGCCACGAATTACATGATTGCTAATAATGCGCAGGGTACTCAAGCGATTTTTAATGTCCGCAATAGCGAACAAATTAAAACCGGTATTGGTATTAATGCAGAGCAAGCTTTGACTAAAGACCTTGGTATTTACATGAGGGCCTTTACCTCTGATGGCCACACCGAGACTATGGCTTTTGCTGAGGCTGACCAGTCCTTATCGATAGGCGCAGGCATTAATGGTGAAGGCTGGGGTAGGCCAAGGGATTCCGTCGGGGTATCGGCCATGCTGAACGGGATTTCATCAGACCGCAGGGCATATTTACAAGCGGGGGGTATTTCCAACTTCGTGGGTGATACGCCTTATCCCTACACTCCCGGGCAATACCTAACCTATAAACCTGAGCAAATTACCGAGCTGTACTACAACGCCTTGGTAATCAAGAATGTCTTGCTGGGTGCGAACTATCAGCACATCGATAATCCAGCTTATAACGCAGCTCGGGGGCCGGTGAATGTGCTGTCATTTCGTATTCACGCCGAGTTTTGAGTTAGATCTTACTTGAGCGATATTTTGGTATTTTTAGATGTTGACAGGGTGCCGTCCGTCCTTGAGAATGGCGATTCTTTGCAAAATGCACTATTTTTGTGCACGACATAAAAATATCAAATTAATGGGTATTAATGAGGGTTTTTTGAAGCGAATCCAGATTAACCCTATAAAATCGATCCGACATTTTAAGTATTTGGCTGATGGGCTTCTTGAGCTCTTATAAGTGGTTATAAAAAATGAAATTATCAAAAATACCTTGTGATTTTGCTGAGTTCCTAAAGGGCTTTTATGCGAAACATTTAGCCAAATTTGTTATGCCGCTTTACGCAAAATACTTGCAAAAGCATGTTGAATACTTCTATCTAAATCATCTGAAGTGCAACAAGTTTTTTGAAGAATTTGTTTTTATTCTGAAGAGCACCCCAAGTTATATTGAGAGTATCTATAAAAAGTATGCCAATTACTACGCTAGTAAAACCAGCCCAAAGCAGCGTAAATGGATTGCTATTCTGATTGCAATTTGGATTGCCACCAAACTCGCATCTGCTGGGTATGATTATTTAGAGGTGGCTATTGAGCCTAAAACAGAACTGGGAAGGGATGACTCGCTCCTTATTACCCCGGCACAAGTTAAGCAAGTTAGCGCAGGCCCAGTCATTGAGAGGGATTTCTCACAAGATAGTTCCGCAGTGGGCATCATTGATTTTAATCAGGATCAAACCGTTCCTGTCTTTGGCTCCTATCAAGGTCGTATTGGTAAAGTGCTCGTGCAGGCCGGTGACGAGGTGAAAGTAGGGCAGGCGCTCTATACCGTAATGAGTCCGGATTTAGCGCAGGCTGCATCTACGTTAGTTTCCGCTGCGGGCGTACTCAAGATGAATAATGAAACTTTGAGGCGCGCCAAAAGTCTCTACGAAACGCGCGCCATTTCTCTCAAAGAGCTCGAACAGAATACTTCGGATCAGCAAACTGCTGATGCCAATTACCAGGCTGCTCTCAAAACAATGGGTTTGTTTGGTTTAACTGACGCTCAAATTAAGTCGATTCTTTCTGGTCGGAAGATCGATACTGAGACCGTCATCGTAAGTCCAGTTGCCGGCAAGGTGGTTGCCCGTTCTGCCGCGCCTGGCCAATTGGTTCAACCCGGTACAGCGCCCGCACCGATCACTGTTTCGGATACGACAAAGTTGTGGATGGTGGCGAGCGTTCCCGAAGGCGAGATTGCGCGCTATCACGTAGGGCAAACGCTTTTCGTACGCGTTCAAGCTTATCCAGATAAAACCTATTCAGGAAAAGTATTTTTTGTGGGCGAGTCATCCGATCCTGTGACGCACCGTATTCAGTTGCGTGCGAACTTGATTGATGAGGCCCACGAATTACGCCCACAAATGATTGCGGATTTCAATGTCGTATTGGGCGATCCCATTTTGTCACCAGCGGTGCCCGCAAAAGCATTGGTTAGGGAGGCGGATGGTACGTTTTCGGTTTGGGTGACCCAGTCGGATAAGTCAACTCAATACTTTAAGCGCGTAGTCAAAGTGGGATTAATGCAGTCGGATTATGTGCAAATTTTGGATGGATTAAAGCCCGGTGAAATTGTTGCTCAAGCGAACGCTCTTTTCTTGAGTAATCTTTTTATTAATTTGCATTAATCATTCTGTACCGCTTAAGGCTTCATGTTTAAATCGATCCTCGCATTTGTATTGACCAGAAGACCCCTGGTGTTGATGGGGCTGGCTGCCTTTATGGTCGCTGGTGTCATGGCATTTATGAAGCTCAACGTTGAGGCTTACCCCAATCCAGCCCCAGTCATTTTAGAAATTACTGCACAGTCTGCCGGCCTCTCTGCCGAAGAGATGGAGCGTTACTACACTAGGCCGATGGAAATTGGGCTGGCTACAACGCCGGGTGTTGACACTATTCGCTCGACTTCATTCTACGGCCTGTCCTTTGTTCGAGTGACGTTTAAGTATGGCGTTGATTACTACTTCGCATTAACCCAGGTCGCCAATAATCTTGCGCAGAATGTGAATTTGCCAAATGGCGTTCAAGCGCAAATTCAGGCATCGAGTTTGGTTGGTGAGATTTTCCGCTACCAAGTGACTGGACCGCCTGGTTATAGCTTGACAGATTTGCGCACAATTCAAGATTGGGTGGTGACACGTCGCATGTTGACCGTTCCGGGCGTGGTAATGGATGTTACTTGGGGCGGCACTACCAAGGAATACCATGTAGAGGCTGATCCTAGGAAGTTAGAGGGTTATGGTATTAGCTTGCAACAACTCCTAACGGCTGTTGGTAATGCTAACTCGAATGTAGGTGGCCGAACCGTTAGCGTGGGCGATCAGTCCGTGAACATTCGCGGCCTCGGTTTGGTGGGTAGTCTTGAGGATATTCGCAACATTGTCATTACGCAGCAAGGCTCCTTGCCGATTTCCGTTAAAGACGTGGCAACTGTAGCCGAAGGCTACGTGCCTCGCTTAGGCGAGGCTGGGAAAGATGATGTTAATGACGTGGTCACTGGCATCGTCGTAATGAATCGCACGCTGCATACTAATGAGGTGGTGGATCGTGTAGAGAAGGCGATCAAAAAGATCAATGTTGACGGTACTTTGCCGCCCGGTGTGAAGGTGGTGCCGTATTACGACCGTTCAACCTTGGTGAACGTCACCACCCATACCGTACTCCATAACCTCATCTTCGGTTGCCTGCTGGTCTTTTTCATTCAGTGGGTTTTCTTGGGCGATCTGAGAAGCGCGGTGATTGTTAGCTTAAATATTCCCATCGCTTTATTTTTCAGCATCATGATTTTGGTGTTTACGGGGGAGTCGGCAAACTTGCTATCTTTGGGTGCGGTTGACTTCGGGATCATTATCGACTCGGCAGTGATCTTGGTTGAGAATATTTTTCGTAACTTTCAGCAGACACCTGATAATCGCATTAAAACATTGCGCCAGTTGGCTTTGGGGCCTTATGCTGACGTGACCGATCCCGCAGATGGTTGGACCAACCGTTTGCGCATGATTTATTTGAGCGCGGTTCAAGTCGATACGTCGATTATTTTCTCGACTGCAATTACGATTGCCGCCTTTATTCCGCTTTTTACGATGCAAGGCGTCGAAGGACAGATCTTTAGCCCAATGGCGCGTACCTATGGCTATGCCTTGGCTGGTGCATTGCTCGCGACCTTTACCGTCACCCCGGTGATTGCTAGCTTTTTGCTTCCTAGAAAAGTGGAAGAAACCGAAACCAAGATTGTTGAGGCTATTCGTGAGTTCTATACGCCTAAATTGAAATGGGTGATGGCCAATACTCATCGTGTTTTGGTGCTGGGTGGATTTGCGCTTGTCATTGGCTTATTTATGGTCACTCGCTTGGGGAGTGAATTTTTGCCCGCATTAGAGGAAGGTAATTTGTGGATCCGCGCCTCGATGCCCCCCACAATCTCCTTGGAAGCTGGATCACCTTACGCCAATCGTATGCGGGAGATTATCAAGAGCCATCCTGAGGTGATTACCGTAGTCTCGCAACATGGTCGTCCTGACGATGGCAGTGATGCGTCTGGTTTTAATAACGTGGAGTTATTTGCCCCGCTCAAGCCTTTTGACGAGTGGGAACATGGCATGACCAAAGAGAAGTTGGTTGCTAATCTTCAAAAAGAATTCGAAGAAGAATTCCCTGGGGTGGTATTTAACTTCTCCCAATATATTCAAGACAACGTGCAAGAGGGCTTATCCGGGGTAAAGGGCGCCAATTCAGTCAAAATTATCGGACCAGATCTGGCTACGCTAGAAACTATCGCCAACCAAGTTAAGGCTGAGATGTCTAAGGTAAAAGGAGTTGCTGATTTAGGTATCTTCTACATTATGGGTCAACCCAACCTTAATATCAATATCGATCGCGCCAAGGTTGCCCGCTACGGTTTAAATACTGGCGACGTTAATGCAGCCATTCAAACAGCCATGGGCGGTAGCGTGGCCACGATGGTGCTTGAAGGCGAAAAACAATTCGGTCTCTCTGTGCGTCTTATTAATAGTGAGCGCAACAGTATTGAGAAAGTGAAGAACTTACGCATTGGCTTTACCACTAGCAATGGCGGCAATGGCTACATTCCACTAAAAGATATTGCGGATATCACTCTAGATACTGGCGCGACCTATATCTATCGCGATAGCAATGAGCGCTACATCCCGATTAAGTTTAGTGCGCGCGATCGAGATCTAGGCAGTACCGTTACGGAAATCCAGAAGCGAATTTCTCAAAACGTGATCTTGCCAGAAGGCTATCGTATTGCTTACGCTGGCGAGTTTGAAGAGCTTGAAGCTGCTAAGTCGCGTTTGATGTTGATCCTACCGATTGCGATTGCCATGATCTTCGGACTTTTGTACGCCTTGTTTAACAGCATGACCTATTGCTTATTAACTGTTGCGGGTGTCCCATTTGCCGTGCTCGGTGGTATTGTGGCGCTGTATATCAGTGGTCAGACAATGAGCGTCTCAGCCATCATTGGATTTATTTCATTGCTGGGGGTTTCTGTGATGAACGGTATTTTGATTCTGAGTTACTACAAAGAATTAATTGCCTCCGGCCGCTCAGTGCGTGAGGCAATTTTTGAATCTCATGAGCATCGGATGCGACCTCTATTAATGACGGCCTTATCCGCCTGCATTGGATTGCTTCCTGCCGCACTGTCTCATGGGATTGGTAGTCAAGTGCAAAGACCGTTGGCAACAGTAGTGGTTGGCGGCATGATTATTGGACCCATTTTCTTGCTCTTGGTGGTGCCCGCTTTATTGGTTGAGGTATTGCGTCGAGAGAAGCCTAAGAAATTGCGTAGACCAAAAGAGGGTGACGATGAATAAGACGCGCATCAAGAATATTCAACTAAACCCCTCTCCATTGCGTTTTGCCCTTCTTGTGCTCTTTATCGCAGGCTTGATGTCTTGTTCGGTAGGTCCTGACTTTAAAAAGCCAGATGCGCCAAAAGTGAGTTCCTTCACTCGCGAGCCCAAGGCTCTTGAATCTGCCGAATCAAATCCGATTGATGCGGAGTGGTGGAAGGCATATGGTTCGCCGCAGTTAAATGAATTGGTTGAACTGGCTTTAAAAAATAATCCGAATATTGATGCTGCTGTTGGAAATCTCAAAGTGGCTCAGCAAAATGTGATTGCGCAGCAAGGCTATTTTTTTCCACAAGTTGGCCTTGGGTATGCCGCCTCTAGGCAGAGTACGGGCGCAGGTCCTCAGCCTATCGTGAATGGTCCTGCAGCGCCGGTAATTTACTCCTTTCAAACGGCTCAAGTGAGCGTGGGTTTCGTGCCTGATGTCTTCGGTGTGAACCGTAGGGCGGTTGAGTCATTGGTGGGTCAGGCGAACTCGGCGCAATATCAATTAGAGGCGTTGCGAACTACCATCATCACTAACGTTATCGCATCAGCTGCGCAAGAGGCGGTGTATCGAGAGCAATTGGCCGATGCTAAAGCTTCAGTTGAGGCGCAGCGCGCGCAGTTAGAACATATGCAAAAAATGGCCAAGCTAGGCTATATGAGTGGAGTTGATTTGGCGAACGCGCAAGCCGCATATGCTGCCGCTGCAGCTCAAGTCCCCACGTTGAGAAAGTTGCATGAACAGGCCTTGGATTTGCTCTTGGTTTACTGTGGCAAGTTGCCGAGTGAGCAAGTCTTATTGCCTAATTTGGATTCCCTGCATATCCCAGATCATCTGCCCAATGCCGTGCCTTCGACCTTGGTTGAGCAACGTCCTGATGTGCGCGCTGCCGAAGAAATCGTGCGCGCCAATAATGCGCAAATTGGTATGGCAATCGGAAATCGGATTCCTCAATTTTCCATTGTGGGATCTGCTGGCGGATTCCCAACTAGCTTTACCCCTACGGGTGGATTTTTTGGTCCGAATTCATTTTGGGGCTTAACGGGTGGTGTCACGATGCCTCTCTTTGCTGGCGGTACTTTATATGCCCGCCAAAAAGCGGCTGAAGCAGGCTACGAGGTGGCGTTGGCCCAATACAGATCAACGGTCTTAACCGCATTTCAGAACGTGGCGGATACGTTGTATGCCATTGACAATGACAGTAGGCTTTATGAGTTGGCTAAAGATGGAGAGATCGCCAATAAGAACGTTTATGAGATGACTAAGAGTCAGTTTTTACAAGGTTACGCATCCGATCCAACCTTGCTGATGGCTCAGCAACAATACCTGCAGTCCAGGATTAACCGTGTTCAAGCTTTTGGGGTTTACTTGGGGGATACAGCAGCGCTTTATCAGTCTTTGGGCGGCGGCTGGAATCCTGAGAAACCTCCGACTGAGGTCTCACCTGTGCGGCCTGCAGCCAATTAAGGCACTTTTCGGGTTGGTGTGCCCAGCATTGCATAATTGAGCCATGCATATTCTGATTTCAAATGACGACGGTTACCTGGCGCCAGGTTTATTGGCCCTAGTTAATGCCGTTCGTCCTCTGGGGCGAGTAACCGTAATTGCCCCCGAGCAAAACCATAGTGGCGCTTCAAATTCCTTAACACTTTCACGTCCATTGTCGATTCATCGTGTAGCTGGTGGCGAGCGTGATGGATTCTTATTCATCAATGGCACGCCAACCGATTGTGTGCATATCGCCATGACGGGATTCTTGGATCAAAAGCCAGACTTAGTCGTTTCTGGCATTAATCAGGGCGAGAATATGGGTGAGGATGTTTTGTACTCCGGTACCGTGGCTGCCGCAGTTGAAGGCGTCATGTTTGGCGTTCCTGGGATCGCTTTTTCGCAAATTGATCGAGGTTGGAGCCGTATTGAAGACGCCGCTAAGGCGGCGCACGATGTTGTGGCGCAAATGTTGGTTTCACATTTAGCTCATCACAAGGATGGTATTGCTCCATTACTCAATGTCAATATTCCCAATCTGCCGTACAAAGATTTAGACCGCTGGCGCGTTACCCGTCTAGGTAATCGCCATCATTCACAGCCGGTAGTTATGCAAAAGACCCCGCGTGGCGATGATATCTATTGGATTGGTGCTGCGGGTGACGCCAAAGATAGTTCTGCAGGCACCGATTTTCATGCGATTGACGATGGCTGCATCTCCATTACGCCTATGCAATTGGATTTAACCCATCATGCTCGTTTAGCGGCTATGCGCTCTAACGGTTGGGACCGCGGTTGAAACCCGTCGCCGAAAGATTTGCAGGTCATCGCCAAGCATTGGCAGCCAAAGTACACGCTGCAGGTATAAAGCATGGCAAGACATTAGAAGCTATCGCCACCGTTCCAAGACATGCTTTCATGGACCCCGGTTTGCATCCACAGGCTTATGAAGATTCTGCATTACCAATCGGCCATCAACAAACAATCTCCAAACCATCAGTAGTAGCTCGCATGATTGAGTTATTGCATAAGCCTAGGCATAAGTTAGGAAAGGTATTGGAGATTGGCACGGGTTGCGGTTATCAAGCTGCGGTCTTGAGCTTGCTAGCTGAAGAGGTTTACTCTGTAGAGCGCATTCGTCCTTTGCATGACATGGCCAGGGCTAAGCTACGCCCATTTCGGATTAATAACCTGCGCTTGATCTACGGTGATGGTATTTTGGGTCTCCCGCAAGCCGCACCGTTTGATGGAATCATTTTGGCCGCCGCCGGCCTGGGTATTCCGGATGCGTTGCTGGATCAATTGGCTATAGGAGGACGCTTAATCGCCCCCGTCGCTAGGAATGAGAAAGAACAGCAATTAGTACTTGTTGAGCGCATGAGCTCCCAGCGCTACCAAAGAACTGTGCTGGACGAGGTCTTTTTTGTCCCCTTACAATCAGGGATAGTATGAAAACCATGCCAAATATCCTTATTCGAGTTCTCGCCTGTCTGATTGCAACGGTATCCATGTTTGCTATAACGGGTTGTTCGACTACGCCTCGTGCGAAGCCTGCTAATGTCGTTGACCGTACTGGCGGCTCTTATGAGCCAGCGCCACCTGGCTATTACCGAGTGAAGAAGGGTGATACCTTAGCTCGTATCGCCTTGGATAACGGCCAGGCGCCGCGTGATGTGATTGCCTGGAATAACTTAGCCAATCCCAATCAAATTGAAGTCGGTGATCTGATTTTGGTGAAGCCACCAGCAGGATCTAAGTCCGTCGTTAAACCCGTTGTCAAGACAACAACTGTAGACACTTCAAAATCCGATACTTCTAAAGTTAAAGAAACTGCTAAGTCAGATACTCCTGTCTTAGCTCCCACGGAGATGGTTGCAGAGCCTGGCATTCGCTTATCTTCGCCAGCCAAGGGCAAAATTACTGAACAGTTCAGCGAAACCACTAAAGGTATTGATATCGCCGGTAAGTTGGGCGATCCAGTGCTGGCCGCTGCTGACGGTAAGGTTGTATACGCCGGTAACAGCTTGCGTGGTTATGGCAACTTAGTCATTGTGAAACATGACAATACTTATCTGACTGCATATGCTCACAACAGTAAGCTCTTGGTTAAAGAGGGTGACCCTGTTCGTAAAGGACAAAAGATTGCCGAGATGGGTGATACCGATAGCAATTCAGTGGAGCTTCACTTTGAATTGCGCGTGAATGGCAAGCCAGTAAATCCAACGCCTTATTTGCAGCAATAAGTTGCAGTAACGCATTTGGTAATTTACTGAATCACTCCGATGGCAACCGTACTAGTCTTTGATATTGAGACCATTCCTGACGTGGCCGGTTTACGTCGTCTCGAAGACTTCCCTGATTCCATGTCGGACGTTGAGGTGGCGGCTAAGGTTATGGCCGACCGCGCCGAGAAAACTGGTAGTGAATTTTTACCTCTCTATTTGCAACGGATCGTTGCGATTTCTTGTGTAATCCGCAGAACTACTAAAGATGGATTGCCTCAGATTAAGGTGGGGACCTTGGGCGCCGCGCAAGACGATGAGAAAGTCCTGATTCAAGCCTTCTTTGATCTGATTGAAAAGTACACCCCGCAATTGGTATCTTGGAATGGTAGTGGATTTGATCTGCCGGTGTTGCACTACCGCGCCTTGGCTAATCATATTCAAGCCCCTCGCTATTGGGAGATGGGTGAGAGCCAAGAAAACGATAGCCGAGAGTTTAAATGGAATAACTACATTAGTCGTTATCACATGCGGCATATTGATTTGATGGACCTCTTGGCTAAATTTAACGGCAGGGCAAATGCACCATTAGATGGTTTGGCTAAGCTCTGCGGCTTTCCAGGTAAGATGGGAATGGATGGCAGTCAGGTTTGGCCAGCGTATGTTGATGGCAAGATTGACGATATTCGCCGCTATTGCGAAACCGATGTGGTTAATACTTATTTGATGTACTGCCGTTTTCAATTATTACGCGGCGGGTTTTCATTCGAGGAATACCAAGAAGAAATTACTTTCGTTAAGGCGTATTTAGAAAAAGAGTCTAAA
>Ga0364860_10139_pt3 | contig 53401 bp, 45 predicted proteins | sample ExccelAu500001D4_FD_206916 | JGI IMG/M metagenome (GOLD analysis project Ga0364860, IMG submission 206916) | Enriched cells from Trout Bog Lake Hypolimnion, Wisconsin, USA - BchlTB.Aug20.5000.01 .D4 | ecosystem: Environmental > Aquatic > Freshwater > Lake > Hypolimnion/Profundal zone | place: USA...
ATTTTGTCGGGGTCTATAGCGGCTAGGAGATTGCCGATGATGGTGCTTAGCTCAATGCCACCTGATTGTTCTTTAATTCGCTGAAGATCCTTTTCCTCGAGCTGCTTATTGAGACGCGCCAACCTACCAGCCAGCGAGCTGACCGTATCCTCATCCCTTGCGCCCATCATGATGCTCATTGCTAAATCTTTTAAGGGCACTGAAGGTTTGGTAATTAGAGGTTGGCTTGCAGTTTTCAGGGATTTTGTAACTCCAATGGCATCAACGATGACATAATGTGTTTTCGCGCTGGTTGCAGAGGGGGTCACTTTCTTTAATTCGTCATGGCCAAATGTGCGTGTCCCGCGTCCTTTCATCTGTTCGAAGTAGTTATGACTCTTTACGTCTCTCATGAACAATAAACATTCGAGGGGCTTCACGTCTGTGCCAGTAGCGATCATGTCTACAGTGACCGCAATCCGAGGGTAATAATCGTTTCTAAATTGAGCGAGGACTGATTTTGGATCTTCTTCATTCTTGTAAGTGACTTTTTTGCAAAATTCATTTCCCATCCCAAATTCTTCTCGGACAGTTTGAATGATGTCGTCGGCATGACTGTCAGTTTTTGCAAAGATCAGTGTTTTTGGCACTTCCTTTCGCCCAGGGAAAATATCCGGTAAACTATCTCTAAAGGCACGCAATACGGTCCTGATCTGGTCTGGATTTACGATGTCGCGGTCTAACTGCTTAACAGTATAGGACTCATCTTCATCTTGTTGTTCCCATCTTTTCTTGCGGGTCAGACGCTCTCTTTTCTGAACTGGTTGATTGGCCTTGATGGTGCCACCGAATTTTGTTCTTTCAGTTTCTATGACATAGATCTCATTTCCGACATTCACTCCATCGGCAACGGCTGTTTCGTGGCTGTATTCACTGACGACATTTTTCTTGAAAAAGCCATAGGTGCGGTTATCTGGAGTGGCTGTTAACCCGATGAGGTAGCCGTCAAAATAATCAAGAACTTGTTGCCATAGATTATAAATTGAACGATGGCACTCATCGATAAAAATGAAGTCAAAAAATTCGATGGGAATTTTGCCGTTGTAAACAACTGGGATTGGTTTTTTTACCTGAGCTATTTCGGCAGGATTGATCTCTTCAGCAGATTCATCTAAGGGCTGTTCTTTTAGTATGGAGTACATACGCTGGATAGTACAAATGCAGACCTGACTATCTCTAGCAATGAAGGATGATTTTAGTCTTTGCACGTTATAGAGTTCCGTAAACTTGCGATTGTCATCTTTAGGGACGAAAGACATGAATTCTTGCTCGGCCTGCTCTCCTAAGTTCTTGGTGTCTACCAAAAATAGGATTCGCTTTGCATTCGCATGCTTTAGAAGGCGATAGATGGTGGTAATCGCGGTAAATGTCTTACCTGCGCCAGTGGCCATTTGGATAAGAGCGCGAGGGCGGTCATCTTTGAATGACTGTTCAAGATTTTTAATGGCAGTGATTTGACAATCTCTTAACCCTTCTACGGTAAGGAGAGGAATTTGCTGGAGTCGGCCTCGGATCGAGTTTTTTTGAAGAAGCCATTCGTTTAAAGTTTCGGGGCGGTGAAAGTTGAATACTTCGCGTGATCTTGGTTTTGGGTCTCTTCCATCAGTAAAGCGTGTAATTACCCCTGTGCTCTCGTAGATGAAGGGTAAGGATTCATTGTTATTCACCCATTTCAGCTTAGCAGTAGCATATTCGCTAGATTGTTCCTCGACGGTTGTAATGCGGTGTCCCCAGTCTTCGGGTTTCGCCTCGATCACTCCTACAGCTTTCTTATCAATGAATAGAACATAGTCTGCAGGGCCAACATCGGTTTGATATTCGCGGACTGCGATCCCAAGACCTGCATTCGGATCGAATTTTTTGATTGATTGAACGATCCATCCTGCTTGTGCAAGGAGGGCATCTATTTTATCACGAGCGATTTGTTCTGGATTTTGATTTCTGTAGCTCATGCCAGGACTGCCTCTAATTCTGTTTGGGTAGCAATTCGATAGCTGCAGAGGGAACATGTGGCATGAGAGGCTGGAGGCTGGGAAGCGGTTAGCACAGCTTGAATCTCAAGTAATTTAGGCTCAATCCAACTATCATCTCCAAGATAAGGGATGACCGAGATCTCGAATTTTAGACATTCGTCAAATGTGGGAACGTCTTTCTTGCCATTGCAATAAACAAAATAGCCTGTGGGGGAAACTGAGAATCCGTTTTTTCTGAATAGCCATTGGTAAATTTCCGTTTGCCTTTTGTAGCTAATTTGCCAGTCTGCATCTAAGTTGATTTCTCCAGCTTTACTGGTCGCCTTATAGTCTACGATGATCAGTTCTCCAGAAGGAGTGATCCAAACGTCATCAATGGCTCCTGCCACTAAAAATCGAGTCGGTTCGTGTAAGTAGGAAATGCCCTTCAGATTTTTTCGCCATTCATCAAGTTTTTCATGTTGAAAAGGGATTGCATCAATTTGATGTTTGATCATCAGCGGATGGGCTTCGCCTTTTGCTCGGTAGAAGTCGAATTCTTTTTTCAAGAGATGGTCAACAGCAGAGTTGAGGTTGAACGGAAATCCTCCAGGTTGCGCAACTCCAAGTTTGCGATCGAGGTAGAAACAAAAGGGACATTCACAAAAAAGCTCGATCTTTGATCGGCTTAATTTGAATGGTTTTGTGTCTTGTGGATCAAAGCCCTTTCTTTTCATCTTTTCCGTTTTAAGTTGTTGATTTAACGTATAATAAGATATCAGAAATGAAAATAATGCGATATATTGATTTAATGACAATTAAACTATTTTATTTGATTTTGATTTATTAGTTGATTTGAGGATGGTGGTCAGAATAAAGGAATTTTTTAGGGTATTCTAAATCAATGCGTAAAGATTGATCTCTTCGTCAAAGAATCTCTGATTTTGAGAGTGCTTCCTTTCTGCTGAGTGCTGTTTTATTTTTTACTACTGAACAATTTCTCATTTAGGCCCACAGCTGCTGAATAGATATGTGCATTCGAAAGATGGGCGTACCGCTTGGTCATTTGGACAGTTTTGTGCCCGAGCAGAGTCCCGATCTCTAGCAGACTCGCTTGATTCATGGCTAAGTAGGAAGCTGCTGTATGCCGAAGGTCGTGAAAGCGGAAGTTGAAAATGTTGGCTTTGCTCAGAGCGGTTTCCCAAGCAGAACGAATGTCGATAGGTTTGGATTGAGAATGAGGAGCAGGGAATACAAGAGAGTCAAGGGTTTGATTGGCGTATTTTGAATGCAAAAGATCCAATGCCATTCCAACCAGAGGGATAAAACGCCGCTCACCATTCTTTGTGGTTTGTAAGAGGATTGAACCTCGGGCTAGATCGATATCGCTCCATTTGAGATTCATGATTTCCCCTCTTCTCATGCCAGTTGAAAGAGCCAGTATAACAATTGGGTAGAGTCCTTTTGATTCGCTTTCTTGGCAAGCTTGGAGAAGTCTTTCTTTTTCATCGTCATTAAGAAAGCGAGTTCTTCCATTGGAAATTTTTGGCTTTGAGATTTTCATGATGGGATTTTCCTGGATCCATTCCCAGTCCTTAACCGCGATAGCGAAGGCATGAGAGAGACTGGCAAGATAGCGGACCACGGTTGTGGAAGAACGAATCTTGCCTTTACAAGTCAGTCCTGAAAGGAGTTCATCCCGCTTTTGCGCAATGAGGCTTGGTTTAATATCTGAAAGGAGATAGCTTCCTAGTTCTTGTTTCCACCAGAGAAGATGTTGGCGGACGTTTCTTGCATTCTTTGGTTTTGACGGAAGAACTCTTTCAATATAGCGATCGATCAGCTCTGCTAAAGTATTTTTGCTGCCAGGTTTGACATATGCATATTTGCCTTGTTCAACAGCTGATTCGGTATCGCGTTTCCATTTCATCGCCAGAGTTTTGGAGGCGAATGATTGGATGAGGACTGGATGACCTTTAATGCGAACGCGGGCGCGGTAGGAGACTGTCCCATCTTTATGGGTGCGTTTGTCGATGCCTTTCATGAAGCTACCTTTGTTTTAATTTTCAAAGGTTAGCTGCTAGGCTTATCGCCAATTGTTGTAGGCGAGTGGTCCACAAATGGTCCACGGAGAGAAATCGCACTTTTAGGCAATTTGGCTGGTGTTGCGCAAATTGCTCATTTTTAGTGCGATAAACTCGAGAAGAAATGTGGGGCAAGTTGGACTTGAACCAACGACCAGCGGGTTATGAGTCCGTTGCTCTAACCAACTGAGCTATTGCCCCGAGGAAATGGGCATATCATATTTTGGAAGAAGATATTCATCAAGATGTTTTTAGATACTCTGTTTAAATGGATTTTTTATTTGTTTTTATAATTAATTATTAAAAATAGAAATTATAAATTTTTGCGGATAATCAATATTATATGTATATAGAAAAAAGAAGAACTAGCTGAGTTGCATGCGCGCGGAATAGGATAAGGGACATTATGAAGTCTATGGGTTTCATCGGATTCATCGTATTGGGTTTGAGTCTGATCGCTCCTCTTTATTGTGAAGAAGAAGATCTAGATGATCCCATTGATACGGAAGCATTGATTCAGAAGTATGAAGAGTTAATCGCTAAAACGGGGAAGAAAGATTATCTTCTCTCCCATTTAGAGACGGTATCGACGGATCATTTTGAGAATCTGACAGATACCTATTTAGAAGGTTATATCCAAGCGCTGTTGGATGTGCATTATTATGAAATGCAAATCGTTGTCTATGTGAAAGATCGGATCGTCACCCTATATAATCTTCCGGATAATGCCCTTTTTGAAAGCAGTATTGTCACCTTTGTAGAAAATTTGCCTGAAGTGAAGTCTGTGAAAAAAGGGAATCATATGACAGATGCACAGGCAGAGCAGAAAGAGCAACATATGGTGAGAAAGCAGGTGAATGGTATCTGGTTTCCTCAATCAACCGTTCTTTATCAGCCCATGCTTGCAGATCCGAGAGAGCCTACATATTCAGCGACTTTTCGTTATGGGGGGACACTAGAGGGGGTGATGGGAAAATATGTGATCGCCATCTCACTTGGAGATTCTTTCCCCATCTTTAGATGGACCAATATAGGTGCTGGTCATGGGGATGTGCAAATTGATATTCAGGCGGGGATTTGGTCTGATTTTAAGATGGGAGCTTATAATAATCCCAACCATGAGATTTCTGAGCTTGTGACAACAGATTACTTGGTCGGTATTCCGATTTCTTATGCGATACATCGTTGGTCTTTTAGATTTCGTATCTATCATATTTCTTCTCATCTAGGGGATGAGTTTTTAGTGAATCATCCAGGATATCCTAGGAAAAATCCTAGCATGGAAGCGATTGATGCCTTCTCTTCCTATCAGATTACAGAAGGAGTGAGAGTTTATTTTGGGCCGGGGTGGATTTTTCATAGCGATGACACCTATCACATGTCCCATTTTTATTTTGACTGGGGAGGAGAGTTTCGGATGTTTGGGCATTCAAGCTATTATCATCGCATTTATGGAACACCTTTTCTTGCCCTATTTGTACGTAACTGGCAAGTGAATCACTGGCAATTTGATGTGAACGCTCTTTTGGGATATGAGTGGAGTAAGTTGCAAGGGGTAGGACGTAAAGTGCGTATCTATATCCAATATTTCAATGGTTATTCAGAAGGACAGTTTTTTAAAGATCGTCTTTCCTACGGAGGTATTGGGTTTTCTTATGGATTTTAGTGAAGAGAAGCGTCTACAATCTTAAAGCCATCAGGATAAACGGGTCCTCCGGGGCCAATAGGTAGCTGTCCATTAAAGAATTGGCGATACACCTGAAGACCTTGTTTGGCCGATTGGATACAATAAAAACAATTGCTGACCCATTCAGAACCCTTAATCACACCTGTAGAAGCATTGATAGAAAAGCGGGAAGAGACTTTTGCTCTCCAATATTCTGGCGTTCCAAAGAGCAAAATAGGTGTGGGTTCAATGACTTCCACTTTTCTTCTCACTTCTTCTAAGGCATATTCGAAATCCGTTCCAATCCCTCCGATCACAAAAATAGGGAGATTTAAGAAGAATTCCGCCTGTCTTTCAACAAGACGCTCTGTTTTATAGGTCATTTTTGCTTCTACATAAGGATTTTGTTCTTGCTCTGCCAAAGCTTCTTTAATACTTTGACGGCGAAAGTCGACGATGTTTGCGCAGGAAAGAATGCCTAATTCCTTGGCGATTTGATTGGCCATTTCCATGGCGCCAGGACCTCCTCCTGTGACAAGAATCAAAGGTTTATGAGGATTTAAAAGTGGGTGATTGACTTCTTGTTTAAGTTCTAATAGTCCTTTAAAAAGGTCATAGATTTCTTTTTCATATCCCCCTGGAATCAGGTGAGATCCATAGACTCCGATGGCTGTAGCTCTATAGAAGTCATCGGTTTGACTAGGAGGGACAAACATCCCTGCTTCCTTATCTTCTCTTGTGATAAATTGCAAAACGTTATTGGAGCGTTTATCGACCCAAAATACTGGGATACCAAATTTAGCAAGGTCTAAAAGAAGAGTGCGATCTTCTTGAGTGAAATAGTCTCCATGACGTTTAGAAGGTATTTCAAAATAAATTCTCTTAAGAAATTGACAGACGATATCACTGAGAAGAAAACGTTTCATGACAGGTGAGGGGAAATAACGACATAATAAGACTCCTTGAGAGGTGATATTTCCATCGATCATGGCCCTTAAATAGGGATATACAGCTTGTTTTTCCATATATTCCTGTACCATTTTCGCTTGCCTTTCTGCATGGAATATTCCTGGAAAATGTCCTAAGGGTGTTTCTTCATAGATCCAATCAGAACTTTTTAAATCTCTCAGTTGTTGGCTTTTGACAATAAAGGTGGCACATTTGACATCTGGAGATTCAGGGGCTGTTTTAAAAGCATTAAAGAGCATTTGAGGTTCACTTAAAGCATTTCTCAATTGATCACGATCTTGGAAAAAGACATGTTCTCGATAAGGTTCGAGAGTATAAAACTCTAGAGGGATATCATGAATGTGCTCAGCGCTCTTACCATAGAACTCATAAATGTTACCCGAGGCTTGTGTATCGGGTTGTAAAATACAGGCTTTGGTATGATGATAGCCTGTAGGCAGAAATTCATCGGCAATCTTTGCAAACACCGTTCTTATATGGAGAGGTTCTGTTTGCACAAGGAGTAGAGAGCCTTCCTCCACTTTTCTTTCTTGGTCAATGGCTAGATATTGATGTAATTTTAAATATTCTCTAATGCCCAAATGACGAAAGCATAAGGATTTGGCAATCGTTGGCAAAAATCCTTTGATGGTGTCCAAATAAAGACAGCGTCCTGCTTTCAAGGAAAGGAAAGCGACAGTTTTATCTGGCATTTTTTCGAGAATAAAGTTTTGTGTTCCTAGTTGTCCACCTAAAGAGATTAAAGGCTTGCCAAAACGATCAATTCTACCAAAAAGTCTTGATAAGTAATCGGGATTTTTAACGCGTCTTCTCTCATCACAGGCAAAGAGCTTGCCAATGTAAGCCTCAGGGCCCAGGAGCTGCAAAAACTCCTCTCCCAAAGGATCGATTGCTATAAGTTCCACCAAGGCTTCTGCTGCTTTTAGGGCTCTGTTGATGGTAAGGTTTTTGAGTTTTGCTTCAACACCGAGCTGAGCGATAGTGCTTTTTAAATTAAAAATGACGAGGGATTGATCGATATCAAAGCCAACAAAACTTTGGGCGATATTTTCAAAAAAGACCTGAACAATGGTACTTTTTCGATTCACCCTAGATAAAGTGATAATTCTTCCATCTGGGGAAATTAAATCATGATGCTCGGAAAAGTAACTCAAACAAGCCTGCTTGTGTGACATAACCCCATGATATGTCAATAGGATCCATCTGTCAATTCTCTTCTAGATTTTTTTCTTAGCGAATGACTCCAGGATATTATTGCCCAGCTGACCAGCTCTTTGCAAAAGCAAGGCGGTCTGTAGCAGCCGGATGCTCTAAATCAGAGGGAACATTCTGTAAGCTGGAGAAGAAGGTTTGAGCCCCTTCTGAGGAACCCAAGGTATTCATGGCCGTGAGATCGGCTCTCCATTCTTGATATCTTGTTAGAGCAATATAAAATAGCCGAGTGACAGTATGTGTGAGTATAGAGGTCACCCCTGTTGTGATCAACCTTGTCAACAGAGGAGCTGCGAGGCCAAGACCATGAACCCACAATAGTGTATTGACAAATCCCATAGCGGCTAAAGCTGTGACACGCACTAGGAAATCACCATGAGCAATATGAGAAATTTCATGCGCGAGGGCAAAGGCTCTCATATTCTCCCCCACAGATCCGGGTGTGGGAGGTGCAATAGTGGCTTCAGCATTCATCATGCGTATTTCAGGGATGAAGGCATTAATGACAGGGTCTTGTAAAGAAAATCGATCTCCTACAGCAGCGTAGGAGTTGTGAAGGGTTGCATCCAGGGAAATAGAGTAGTGTATGGGTCGCATCATTCCCATGCGCTCTCCTAAAGAAGCGACCTGGGATAGCCGATAACTGAGTGCTTGTACAAAGACGTCATAGAGAGAGCTTATTTGAGAGCTGCGAGTCGATTCAGAGATAGAGGGATCAAAAGAGACGCGTTTTTCAAGGATTTTTTTTGCAAGAATCTCTTTATTATCAGGGGTGACAATATAATCTGTACCTTCTGGATCAGCTAGTTCATCTATGCTATAACAGAGCGAGGGAAAGAGCTCTGAGAAGGCAGCCCCACAGGCCCTGAGGAGTAATGTTCCCGGAATGGCATCGATGAGCACCTGTTTTGCGAAAGAGCCGAGTTGGCTAGCATAGTAGTTGGCATCAAACTGAACATTTTCTTGATCAAGGCTTCCTACTGGTGCGCTCATAAGGTTCTCTCCTAGGGTTAATGAAAGAGGAAAATTGTCGCATAAGAAATCATTTGTTTACAATCAAATAAGCGTTAAAAACTTAGCGCCTGATAGTTAAAAAAAATCCTTGAGCAGCACTACTCTTATAAGATACCAAAAGATCGCTCAACTCAAACTTTTCGAGTGGTTTTTTTTAATCAATCAGATAAATTGAACATCTTTTGCGTGATACATTGATAGTTTAAGATTGAGAGAGATGTGGCTGTGTCTAAGATAGCGAAGAGTTTTGGTACCCACGATGGAACATTTCATGCCGATGAAGTGACGGCGTGTGCACTGCTTTTATTATATGAATTAATCGATCGAGATAAGATTGTGCGTACAAGGGATCTTAAGCGCTTGGAAACTTTAGAGTTTGTATGTGATGTTGGGGGTATCTATGATAAAGCAAAAAAAAGGTTTGATCATCATCAAATAGAGTACAAGGGTAGTTTAAGTAGCGCAGGGATGGTGTTAAAATATTTGGTGGAAGAAAAGATCCTTTCTCAAGAAGTTTATGAGTATTTTAATAAGTCGCTCATCATGGGTATCGATGCTGTAGATAATGGACAGACCATGCAAAAGGTAGGGCACTGCTCTTTTTCTGGTGTGATTACCAATTTTGTTCCTGTGCAATATGGAGTGGATGAAGGGGTTTTAAATGCAGCATTTCAAGAAGCTTTAGATTTTGCTTTAGGACATCTTCAACGTCTCAGAGAGAGATTTTTTTATATCCGTTCCTGTGAGCAAAAAGTGCAAGAGAGTATGCAAAAAGGGCAGGAGTATTTACTGTTTGAAGAGCCGCTCCCATGGATGGAGAACTTTTTTGCGCTAGAAGGGGACAAGCATCCTGCTCTTTTTGTTGTGATGCCTTCAGGAGAGCATTGGAAGCTGCGAGGGATCCCCCCCTCTTTTGATCGTAAAATGAAAGTCAGAAGACTCTTACCTAAGCAGTGGGCAGGTCTTTTGGAAGCAGACCTTGTGAAGGTCACCAACATTCCTGGAGCTATTTTTTGTCACAAAGGGCGTTTTATTTCGATTTGGAAAACCAAAGAAGATGCCTTAAAAGCTCTTGAGCTGGCTTTGGGGAGGGATTAAGATGCCAAGTGTATTTTCAAAAATTATTGCAAAAGAGTTACCTGCAAAGGTGCTTTTAGAGAATGAACATCTGATTGTCATCGAAGATATTCATCCTGTAGCGCCAGTGCATGTGCTGATCATTTTAAAACAAGAAATCCCTTCGATTCAATGTTTGAAGCCAGAAGAGATGTATTTGATGGGAGAAGTGGTGTTAGCTGCAAAGCAAATTGCACGTCAACTAGACCTTACAGACTATCGTCTGATTACCAATAATGGATCTGATGCTGGACAAACCATTTTTCATCTTCATTTTCATCTCGTTGGAGGGCGTAAACTGGGAATTTTAGGATAGTATGCGCCTCATTATATTGGGAGTTTTAGCACTTGGGTGTATGGGTATCATGGTCTTACCCAAAACCTCGTTAGAGCAATCTCAAAAGCGCGTGAAAGATCATCTGCTTATCAAAGACTATGTCGCAGCGCTGGCGGAGCTTAAAATCTATTTAGCGCAATTTCCTCAATCCCAAGAATTACAGGCCTTGATGGTACGCACTTTGTCAGAATCAGGAGCGGGGTTAGAGGCTTTTAAGTGTTGGAAAGAAGTCTCTGCTATCCATCAAGAGCTGGGGCAAGATTTCAAGTTGATAGAAGCGATGGCTTGGGCTATTCTTGAGCAGGCAGAAACCTCTTCACAACATATTGTGAATATCTCTTCTATGATCGGCGCCTCTTTGACAAAAGATGCCAAAGCTGTTCACATTTTACATCGCTATTTAAGTTCTACCAACGCTTATTTGAGAATGAGGGCTGTACAGCTCTCTGCTCAATATGGAGATAAACGTTTGATCGAAGAGATCAAGCAGATGCTGCACAAAGAAACTGTGTGGTATGTGCGTTTGGAAGTGATTCGTGCTTTAGGAAAATTCCGTTGTGAGGAGATCGCCTTACTGTTGCAGGAGATGCTCAGCAATAAAAAGAGCACTTTAGAAGAAATGGGAGTAGCTGCTGAAGCGCTGATGACATGGTATGATCATTTAGAGGATCAGGAGCTCATGCAGCTGCTACGCAGCAAACGTGCAGGATTGCGTTATTTGGGTTGTGAGATGATCGCCTATTTAGGTTATCAGGAAAAAGCAGAGGAATTACTTTTACTCTTGGAGGATACTTCTTCAGAAGTGAAGATCGCTGCTTTAAATACCCTATGTATGATTGGTATTGAAAAAAGGCTCCAAAAGCTAGCGCTCCCTCAAGTAGAAAAGCTTCTGGAGGATCCGAGTAAGGATGTGGCTATCCATGCAGCGCGTTTACTCATGTTTTATCACCCTGAGCCAGCAAGACTTGCTTTTAAAAAATGGATTGAGCAGGATCATCAGGAGACGCGAAGAGTGGCAGCAGCAGCTCTTGCAAGAAGTGGAGAGAGGGGTAGAGAGCTGGCTAAAGAGCTCTTGCATAGCACTGAAGATGCTTTTGTCAAAGTGAACCTTGTTTATGGTATGTTAGGTAGTGAAGCTCGTACGACACTCTTATGTCAAGTCATGAATGAGTTTCTTATCCATCATCAGGGTCTCATCATGATAGATAGGCATGCACACCCTCAACTGAGAGTGATTGCTCCCAGTCGTATTAGGCATACCCCTGAGATTGCAGATTATCCTAAAGCCGTTGATCAATATACTCGGTTGCACCTTTTAAATATTTTGGCCATGATGCGCTATCCTCAGATCGAAGATGTGATTAAAAAATATTTAAAAGAGCAAAATTTTGGCATGACTTATAGCGCTTCTGCTGCCTTAATTGAAGAAGGTGCAGAGGATTGTTTAGAGATTATTCAAGCATTACTGGGAGATGAAGATCCTTTAATTCGTGTTCAGGCGGCCCTGGTGCTCGCGCTAATGGGAGGGGATAGACAAGCGATTCAGGTGCTAGAGCAGGCTTATCCCAAAGTGGAGAGAGAGATTAAAATACATATTTTAGAAGCTTTGGGACATTTAGGTGCTAGAGAATCGATCCCTTTTCTTCTCACACTCCTTGACGATCCTTTCAATGTGATGCGGATCATTGCTGCTTCTTCTATTATTCAATGTATTTATCATTAATAAAAATTTAAATATAAAAATATTTTACTGTTTAAAATTAATTTAAATTTTTAGTTTATGCTATATTAACTTAAACATTAATTAAAAAATGAATCCCTATTCAGTATAAGGGTTTTTTCTACACTTTTATTATGAAAATGACTAACCTTTCATGAAGAAAAATTAAAGATTTGGGTTTTTATGAGAGCTGTAGTCATTGCAAATCCTCCTTTTGTTGTTTGTAGTCATCGCCGCCTATCTCAGAATAATGTTCAGTTGCAGGGATTGAATCATAGGGTTTATGAATTTTCTTTAGCGGTATTTGCTGGTCTTAAATGTCTTGGGAATGCATTTAAAAAAGCCTCTCATTATGTTGCATTCTATGTGGTTTTTGCACTTAGAATCACCTTAGAAATATATCCCATGTTTGTGGCACCGCTGGCGACTCTTGTAAAAACCTCCATGATAGCCTTGGTTGTGTTGTGGGGTGGTATGACAGGGGTGATCTTAATGGGACCTGGAGTGAACGCCATAATGCCTAATCTTATCACTACAGACGTAGATATTCACCCCTATCTTGTAGGCTCACGCATAGATCCTGAACATTTCAAAGCTGTAGATACAAAAGTGTCTATCGCAGAGGTACCAAAATCTGTAAAACTGCGAGATTTTCTCACTGTATTAGAGCAAATACCAACAGAAGCTTCTGAGCAAGGCCAGCCTGGTTATATTTCGACACCTTATTCGGCACAGATGCAGTCCAGACAAATGCTGCGTGATGGATTAAATTTAGTAGTGAATAACATCAATGCAGAAGCTAATTGGGTAGGTGTTCCACGGAGTTTTATGGGGCGCAAGGAATTTTATAAAAATCTTAAGGATCTCTTATTTAGTTCTTTTCATATACTGACAACAGAGTATAACAAATTTGTAGCAGAGCACGGGATCCCACAAACACCTACGGAAGAGAGTTCCGAAGAAGAGAAAAAGCTTTATCAGCAATATCTCGATCTTTTAGAAAATAAGTATAGTTTTGTCGTAGATATTGCCCTTGCAGGGCTGACTTGCGGAGGAGGAGTGATGGGAGAAGCTCTTGACACCTATCTTCGTTTAACCAAGGGTGCTCAAACTCTTCAAAATGAAATTGATTCTCTTCTGGTCGATAGAAGATTAAAGATCATACGTGCCGATGTAGAGGATGTAGCTCGCAGTGATCCTAACCATGCGTTTTGCTCTCAATCCAGGCACTATTTTACAGCTTATCTTACTAAATTAGGTGCAAGCCTAGGCATTCCAGGATCAGATGCAGCGAAGGAACACCTGCCCTTGTTCTTAAATGCAATCAAACCTAGGATGAGGCTCGTAAAATTTTTTAGTGAATATACATCAGAGCAAATGATTAAAGACGTGATTGAGCGTTATAGCGCATTAGAAAATTTCCGCATATTGGTACAAGAGTGGTTAAAAGAGCGTGTGGGTGATTGGAATTTAGACAAGTATAGCGGTATTCAGACTCAGATTATTTCTAAAGTGGAAACAATGCTGCGAGATCAACGTTTTAAAACTGGGGCGCACAGCAAAGTGGCGGGGGTATCTGCATGGCTTGAGTATTTAAAAAACCATGATCAAGAGGCATGGAATGAGATATTTATTTGCAGAGACGGTGTATGGTTTGTAAAAAATGATGAGGGAGAAACTGCTTTAGATGAAAACTCTTTACACATTGTTTTGGAGAGGCTATTTTCTCTTTCTGATGCACAAAAAGATTGGGTAGGACAGCAAGAGCCGCTCATACATCTTAATACATTAAAAGAACTTTTCTCACATCTTTTAGAGGAAAAGCACTCTATCACGGTTCAGTCAGAGGCTCCTTTGAGTGATCTATTGGAGAGCATCACAAGCGATAAGTATGCTAGGGATTGGTTACTGAAAAGATTTCCGGTAGGTGAAACCTCAAATTTACAAGAGTTGCGTCGCAAAGAGAAGGAAACTCTGACACGTTGGAAAGAGGCATTTTCTTCTGTCGAGAGCGCTTCTTCTGGCTTAGAGGCTTCACTCCGACAGTATATTATCGAGACGCAGCAGAAAAACCCTAATGCACAGGTGACATGGCAATTAGCACAGCGTATAGCTAGAGAAAACCGTCTTGATGCATGGAAGCAAGAGATTGCCCATCCAGAATTTTTAGCATTCTTCGAAGGGTTTTTAAAAGGGGATAGTCGTAATGCTGAGGCAGCTTTCATCAAGAAAGTCAAAGCGTCTAATCAAGTGAAAGAGCTCAGTCAAGAGTTAGACACCTTAGGTGGTTTTCCTATACCTTCAGAGATGAAACAAGTATTCATCGTAGGTATGATGGAAGAGACAAGAAATCACTTACATCAAACAATTGAATCTCATTTACAAAGGGCACGTCGGACAGAGTTTCTCGCAGGAGTATTGACAAGAGAAGGTGAGCCAGAAGGAAGCCAGTCTTTAAAAGAAGCGTTAGCTGAGTGGCTACTTATTGAGCACGGAGCCTTCCTGTTTTAGCCTATAATAAGCGTAGAAAAATATTCTGAAGAGACATAGAATACGTCTGTAATGCAAGGAGCTCTTCGTGAAATTTTCATCAGTTTTGAACTACTTGGTTTCCTTGTTTGTCATTTGTAGTCCTTTAACGGCTATCCCTGTATTTTTAAATCTTACACAAGATAGAAGCCGCAAAGATCGTTTAAGAATAGGTCTTTGGTCGGGCGTAGCTGTAGCAATCATCCTGAGTATGACCGTGTGGATAGGGGGTCCCTTACTCGAGTTTCTTGCGATAAGGATAGGAGCATTTCAATGTGCAGGGGGGATTGTTGTATTTTTGCTAGCCCTTTCTATGTTGAGTGCACAACCAAGTCCTATTCGACAAACAGCTGAAGAGGTGGGTGAGATCAATAAACCCTCTGTGGCAGTAGTACCTCTTGCAATTCCTTTGATGGCAGGACCTGGAGCGATTAGCGCTGCGATTGTGACCTCTGCTAATTTTTCTTTATTTAGTCAAAAGATGATTTTATCTCTATGTGGCGTGTTGATGGGAGGGATAGTCTCTGTTCTTTTTTATTTTTCTACAGAAATCGAGCGCTATGTAGGTAATACAGGTCTGAATATTATCACGCGTATTGGAGGACTTATTTTAGCCTCTTTAGCTGCAGAAACGATTTTTCAAGGTATTGAAAACTTTTTATCAGCCTAATAAGAAAAGCTTTATCTTTTTTTTTCTTTTGTATATCTTTCTGCTCTTCTTGTCGTTTTAAACATCGAGTTAACCTTTAGGACCTCTTAAGTGTAAATGAAGCGCCTTTTCCTCTGTTTGTTCTGTTTTTTTTCACTCTTTTCCCTCTGTGCTGACGTTGTTGATGTCTGTTTTTTGACGGTTCATCCAAACTCTGCCCATCATTTTGCTCGTTTTACAAAGGAGCTGGATAAGCATCAGATCACCTGGCGGGTGATTGCAGGAGATAGTGCAGAAGCCATTTTAAAACAAAAGAAAATTTCTCATCGGAAATTGAGTGTTTGGGTTAATAAGCGTGGGATTAAAAACCTCTCTTTGGAAGAACAACACTCTATTGCTAAATTGATTGTGAAAGAGTGTAAGAGAGCAAAAATTATCATCACCGATATCAGCGAACCCCTAGTGGCAGCTTTTCATCATGAATGCGCTCTAGCTTCCTCTGCTAAACGTTTTGTCTATTATGATAATCCAGAGCCTTATGTGCCTGGAGAGTATGGAAAAAATCTGACGGCTTTATTAAATACAAAGCCTGACGGGATTATTTTTGCGAGTCATCGTCTCGTCAATCAAAAGCTTTTTGGAGAACCTCTCCAGCAGCTCAGTGATCGGTTAGAAAAGGTGGGCTTAGGATTTTATCCGATGGAAGAGGCAGAAGGGCTCCGTTTATATGTTGAGCAGAAAAGCTATTTAAGAGATAAACTCTTTGAAGAGCTCGGTATCGCCGATGAAAAGCAAAAAATTTTACTTTATTTAGGTGGAGCAAGCACACCTTACTTTGAACAGGCATTTCCTTTCTTTTTAGATGCTTTAGAAGAGCAGGCAGGGGATCCTTTTTTTGATAACACCTTATTTCTACTGCAGCAGCATCCACGTGCTAAAGAAGAGGCGATTGATCTCTATGCCCTCTTAGAAAAGGCTCTGCCTTTGCAGGTCTTCACTTCTCCGCTTCCTGTTTTAGAGGCATTAGCGTGTAGCGATCTCACCTATTATTATCAAACATCGATGGTTCCTTACATTCTTTTAGCGAATAGACCCTTACTACAGGTAGCACCGCTACAAGTAGCTCCGCTACAGCCAGAGCATGAGGATCTGGGGGTCAAAATGGGTCTCATAGAGGCGGTTTATGACTCTGTAGATCTACCTATGGCTTCTGTCAGGGCAATGGCTCAAATGCATTCTGAAGCCTCTCTAAAAGCTTTTGAAGAAGAGTTAGGCTATGACCCCAATTGGCCAGAGCATCTTTTGAGATTTCTAAAAAAATATCTTTAGGTTTTATAAATTTAAAATTCAGGTTGTTGCATTGAATAAATCTTGAGGTTTTGATACGATTTATCTTTATTTAATTTTTTAAATTAATAAGGTTTTATGTTTTCAATAAAATACATTAGATAGTTACTAGGATAGTAGATATGGATTTGCTTTGGCTTTTAGATACCGCGGACTACTCAACAAATGCCTATTTAGCAGGTGGATGTGATGCCTTAGAGCAATGTATCCGCTATACTCACAGGGATAGATATAGCTATGAGGAAGTGACAGATAGTCGTTTTGATAATCGTGACCTTAGCAAGATGCATGCTAATTCACTACTGTATTTGAGCATTTGGTGTAGAAAACCTACAACTTCTTGGAAAGAGAAAACTTTTCATTATCTGGCAGGGCATTTGAAGCCTGTAGCTGCGCTAACGGATATAGTGGTTAATATTAGCTTGCTTGCTGGAAAAACGGCGTTGACTGTTTATAATAGATCCATTTTTGAGGGACAGCTTCCTACCTATGAACTTGCGTATGTGGTACATTCTGTAGTGATGACTATTATGTTTGCTTGCTTGCTGCCTGTACATTTTTTTGTTCCTCAACATGATTTTTTAGATATGACAGGGTGGTTTTATAACGTTTCTTATGTGGGGGATGATTATCAATCCAAAAATGATTCAATTCTCGATCCTGGTCGTGTGAAATATTTAAGAGAAAAGTGTGGCTGGAGTGACATTACGGATGAAATTTTGCGAAAAGAGGTTAGGGACTATCAAAGCTTGAAGGCATATGGGGGAACAACCGAAGGATGTGTTGTTTATTTTGAGGATAGGAGTCTTCATAAGTTATGTATCATGACTGGTTGGGCTGTTAAGAACAAATATGACGTGTGGGTAGTGAGAGAAGATAAGAATTTTTCAGTAGAAGAGCTTTCTTGGGATGGTCGACGAAAGTGTCCATCTATGTATGTATTTCATTACTAGAATTTATCAATATCAGCCGAACGCAGTCACCTTGTGACTGCAAAGACATCTTTGACTGTATCTCCTTTTCGGTAGATATCTGTTAAAGAAGCCTGGGCTTGTGGAAGGACGATGATTTCACTCACATTGACATGAGAAGGTCTTGTGGCGCAATAGATGACAGCATCGGCAATGTCTTCAGCAACAAGAGGTTTAAAACCTTGATAAAGCTTTTTTGCTCTTTCTTTGTTATTGAAACGCACTTCACTAAACTCTGTTTCAACAGCTCCAGGATCCACTTCGCTAACGCGAATAGCGGTGCCAAGTAAATCAAGTCTTAAGGATTGGCTAATCGCTCTGACTGCATGTTTTGTTGCGCTATAAACATTGCCTGATGCATAGCATCCGTGACCCGCAATAGAACCAATATTAATAATATGACCAAAGTTTTTTCTTATCATGGAAGGAAGTGCAGCTTTTGTGACATAAAGGAGTCCTTTGATATTGGTATCAATCATGGTGTTCCAATTGCTGACTTGACCTTCTTGCAACTTATCTGAAGATAAGCCTAAACCTGCATTGTTGACTAAAATCTCCACTTCTATTTTTTTTGCAGCAAGTTGTTTAAATACAGACTCAACATCCTCATGGCTACGGACATCTAATTGTAAGGGGATGCATTTAATCCCATATGTTGAAGTCAATTCTGCTGCGAGAGCGGTTAAACGCTCTAGCCGTCTTGCTGTAATAATCAGATGAGCACCTAGCTGAGCAAATTGCTCTGCACAGGCTTTACCAATGCCACTGGAGGCACCAGTTACTAATACCATACGATCTTTCACAAGATGTTGATTATTCATTTACTAGGCTCCCAAATACGTTGATGCAACTGCTCATTTGCCATGATTAACGCTTTCATGGGTTCATCGTGAGATAACTGAGTATCTCGGTAGTATTGCATAGCTGATAAAATATACGAAATATCTTTCACAGGCGTTGTAGGCTGTGTTAAAAATTTTCTTATCCACAAGGCCCCCTCGGTGAGGTTTTCGACAATGGCGTCGCTGAGTGACTCTACAAAAGGATGAATCCAATGTTCTACATAAGTACCTAATAGGGTCGTTTGACTTTTATTGTAATGGGAATCTTTTGGGGCGAGGGTAACGATGGGAATTTTATGCAATTTTGCCCACATCATTTCTGCGCCTACACCAAGGCCTCTGCGATTGCGAGCATCTACAAATACAATATCGCTACAAAAAACTTGTGTCATATCTCGACCAAATACAGAGCGCTGGTCTGATAAATTATCAGATCGAAACGCTGGGTTTAAAAAGGAGATGAGGTAGTCTGGCAAGGCTTTCTCTAAAAAAAGTATATCCTCTTCTGTCCAAAAGGATTCATTAGCTTTTCCATGACCTTTTTTAATGCTTCCAGCCAGATAAATAGAGACTTTGGTATTCATAGCGCCATTCCCACGGATTTCAGCGTCAGATGAGAAGATCATATTAATAGCATATTTAAAAAAAACCTTCAAAAAAAAAAATGTACACGCTAACGTGTGGGATGAGAAATTCAACCTTCTCTCTTTAGGAGCTCACATGAAAACATATCAGCGATTATTCTCTTGCCTTTCAGTGGCGCTGTCGCTGAGTGCAGGGGTAGTAGGGGACTTTGATCTGAGAGATCTAGATCTCTTACATAAAGAGCCTGTCTCTCTTTTTTTAAAACCAGCCTTTGAGCTTTCCTTGAAAGATCAGGCGCTTCTAGAGATTTTTCAAGAGAATATTTTGAGTGATGACAGCGCCTTTGTCCATAGACTTGTGAGCGATATGAAAGAAGAGCAAGGGTGCTATCCAGAGCCTTATGAACAAGCCTTTGCTTATTATACAGAGTGCAGCATGAGAGAAAAGCATGCTGCAGCCATCGCTGCCGCAGCGAAGTATTTAGCTAAGATACTTTTAATCACAAAGGAAGATGGCCTCGGTTTTTCATTAGAGAAGGGGGTAGCAGATTCTCCAGGAGAATGTATTGCACTACTTGTAGGTAATAGCGCTCACAGCTCTTCTACTTTGCATCGTCACCGTGATATGGATCATGTCCTCAGTGCACTACTCACACCTTATATCGGTGTGAAACATCACAATGTCATTTATCTCTCTAACCATGAGCAAGAGGCTTTCACCTCCTCAGATCTTTTAACACAGTTTGAGATGTTCGCAAAACGGTTAAATCAAACCAAAGTAGGCTATTTTCATTATGATGGAAGGTATAGTTCACGGATAGATCGTGAGATGTTAGACTCCTTGATCCCACAGCTACAGAGGGATGTGCATTTGGTGATGACAGTAGATTGTGCTGAAGGGTCTGATTTTTTAGAGCTTCCCTATCAGTGGACTGTAGGAGAGGGGGATCTTATAGAAGAGCATCTGAGCCAAGAGACACCTCAAGACCTTCCTAACATTGTGATGCTTACCTACTCTAAGTCATCCTCTGAGTCTGAGGAGGCGCTTATTCTAGAACAAGAGATGAGTGGCATTTTGACAGAAGCTCTGTTAGATATCTTGGAAGCCCACCACTATAAGATCAGTTACAAAGAGGTGCTGGTTCATATCCATCGTTATTTGATGGAACGTGGTCTATCTCAAACACCTGAGCTTCGCTCGACGCGCTCTTTAAACCTTGATGACGATTACATGCCTTTTGCAAGGGGGCAGGAGCTTTAAAAAGGCTCCAATTGCTAACCATCGGGGTATTCAACTTTTTGCTATGCGATCTCCAAGGTCTATGCTATCATGGGGCCCTCTGTCGCTATTAAAAAAATGTTTATGAAATATCGTTTCTTTTTCCTTGTATTAACACTACTCAGTGTGATTTTGTGTGGATGGGGATTTTCTCAACATGAGCATCCTACCAAAAGAGAAGAAAAAATCTTAAAACTTGCCTTGCGTACGGAACCATTAACCCTAGATCCTAAAAAAAACTCTGATGGTATCACCTCACTGTTTATTACGTTTATTTCAGAAGGTCTTACAAGAATAGCTCCTGATGGAAAGCCAGCGCATGCTCTAGCAGAGAAAATAATTCTCTCTGAAGATCAGCTCCACTATACATTTATTTTAAGAGAGGCGCACTGGTCCGATGGCACGGCGATCACCTCCTATGATTTTAAAGATAGCTGGGTAGCAGCATTGGATCCAGCCGCCGGCACCTATAATCCTGAACATCTTTTTGTCATTGCAAATGCCAAAGAAGCTTATGAACATACAAAAACGCTAGAAGATGTTGCCATCTTCACTCCTGATGAAAAAACACTTGAGGTCACCCTAGCGCAGCCTACACCTTATTTTCTTGAGCTTGTTGCGACTAAAATGTTTTTTCCTGCAAAAAAAACAGCACCCCATGCCGTATCAGGACCCTTTGCTATTGGGGAGTGGGTCTCTCAAGATAAGATTGCTTTGCAAAAAAACCCATGGTATTGGGATCAAGAGAGTGTGCAGCTAGAAAAAATTGAGCTTTATCTTGTTCATGATGAAACGACACAACTCTTGCTTTTTGAGCAGGGGGCACTAGATTGGGTGGGAGCCCCTTTTTCTCTTCTACCTATAGATAGTTTAAGTGATTTAAAAACACGGGAAGATTTTTATCTCTTTCCTACAGCTTCTCTCTGTTTTTATAGTTTTAATACACAAAAGTTTCCTTTAAACAATATTAAGTTAAGAAAGGCTTTAACTTATGCGATGCAAAGAGATGAGCTCATTCAATATGTTTCTCAGGGAGAAGATGAGCCGGCACTTGCTTTCTTGCCTCCCAAACTCCATGGAAGACATCAGATCTATTTTCAAGATGGTGCCATTGCTCAGGCGCAAGAGCTTTTTAAAGAAGCTTTAAAAGAGATGGATCTTACCCCAGAGACATTTCCTACACTTGTTCTTTCTTATCCTGCGGTTCAGCCGCGTCATGTGATGGCGCAAGCGATTCAGCAACAATGGCAAGATGCTCTTGGTATCCATGTAGCTTTAGAAAGTAAAGAGTGGCAAGTGTTTTTAAGTGATTTATATCAACGCCAATATGATATCGGTGCTCTTGGACGAGGGACACATCATTTAGATCCTATTCATTTTTTATCTCTTTTTAAAACGGCAGATCAGCTCACGAATTTCACAGGATGGGAAGATAAGGAGTATCAGCATCTTTTGGATGCTGTTTACAAAACCTCTTCCGTGGAGGAGAGATATGAGCTGTTATATAAAGCAGAAAATATTTTTATGGAGCATATGCCGCTCGCTCCCATTTTCTTTCCTACATACTACTATCTCAAAAACCCCCATCTTAAAGGGGTAGTATTAAGTGGCGTAGGAGGGATTGATTTTAAGTGGGCTTACTTCGATTGAAAAGGGGGCGTAAGCCACCACAAGATGCTCGTTGACAACGGTGACATTAGCACACACAGTGGATCCTAATTGATAATACCCACGACCTTCATGAATATGTCCAAAGACCACAAGTTTAGGTTGAATCGCAAGGATTTTGTTGCGTAGAGCTAAAGATCCTGTATGCCGAGATATTTCATCATCTATAGGCACCTCATCACCGACGCCAAAAGGAGGCCCATGACTGAGGATGATATCGGTCTTAGGGTCTATGGATTCATAATGTTGCACAAGAGCTTTGTCGTCCATATTAAAAGCTCCCCAAAAAGGAAGTTGCCAAGGGGTACCATAAATTTTTAAATTGAAAATTTCTAAAGACTCATCTTGTAAATAGTGCCACTTTAAATCTGAAGAAACCCACTCAGGATGTGAGCTGAATACCTTGTCATGGTTGCCAGCAACACCGACCACTGCTTGGACAGGGAGTTTCTCTAACCACTCTGCAAAGGTGGTGTTTAGCCACTGTGCTTGAAAAGCGGCAGAACCTTCTGGGCAGATATCTCCTGCGATGAGTAAAAGATCACAGGGAGGAACAGCCACAAGAGACCCATGTAAATCAGAAATTGCAACAACTGAGACCATAGTAAAAACACTTCATAAGTAAGAAAAAAGAGATTTTAAGGGAAAGAAAAGAAAGGCGTCAATAGCTATTGACGCCTTTTGAAGAGAAGAATTAGTAGTCAGCTCCAGCTGTTGGCATCGCAGGAGTTTTCTCTGCTTTTGGTTCGTCTGTGATGGTTGCTTCTGTTGTAAGAAGAAGACTTGCAATAGAGGCAGCTAGCTCAATTGTGAGTCTCACCACTTTTTTAGGATCGATGATACCCATCTCGATCATATTACCAAAAACGTTTGTCTGAGCATTCCATCCTTCATCGCCCGTCATCGTCATCACTTTTTGAAGAATGATAGAACCTTCTTCACCAGCATTTTCTGCAATTTGGCGTAGAGGGGATGTAATCGCTCTCATGATGATACCCACTCCCAATTTTTCATCGTCGGAAAGGGTAGCAGCAAGCTTTTCAAGACGCGGCATACAACGTAAGAAAGAGACACCACCACCTGGAAGAATTCCTTCTTCTACAGCAGCTTTGGTCGCATGTACGGCATCGTCGATACGATCCTTTTTCTCTTTCATAGCGACTTCTGTGGCAGCTCCTGGACGAATCACACCCACACCACCAGAGAGTTTTGCTAAGCGCTCTTGGAGTTTTTCTCTGTCGTAGTCTGATGTGCTGTCTGCGATTTGTTTTTTAAGAAGACTTATACGTTTTTGGATGGCATCTTTGTTTCCAGCGCCTTCCACAAGTGTTGTATCTTCTTTTTTGATCACAGCTTTTTTCACACGTCCTAGCATGTTCAATGTGACGTTTTCAAGTTTTAACCCTACTTCTTCGCTGATGAATTCTCCGCCGACAAGAATAGCGATATCTTCAAGAATCGCTTTCCTGCGATCTCCGAAGCCAGGAGCTTTTACAGCACAGACTTTGAGACCTGCACGTAGTCTATTCACAACAAGCGTTGCTAAAGCTTCCCCTTCAACATCTTCTGCGATGATGAGTAGAGGTCTACCTGTTTCTGCTACAGCTTGTAGAATCGGTAAAAATTCTTTCATTGCAGCAATTTTCTTGTCATAGATAAGGATAAAAGCATCTTCTAAAATAGCTTCTTGTGTTTCAGGGTTGGTCATAAAATATGCAGAAAGATATCCCCTGTCAAAGCTCATCCCTTCGACAACATCAGAAGTTGTTTCAAAGCCTTTACCTTCTTCAACGGTAATTGTTCCATCTTTACCCACTTTTTCCATCGTTTTAGCAATGATCTCTCCAATTTCACGATCGCTATTGGCAGAAATTGTTGCTACCTGAATCAGCTGAGTCTGATCTTTTACAGGCTTGCTAAGAGCTGTGAGCTGTTCTGTGATTTCTTTGACAGCTTTATCAATCCCTTTTTTAAGTCCCATAGGGTTTGCACCAGAGGTGACAAGACGAAGTCCTTCAGAATAGATAGCTTCTGCTAAAATTGTCGCTGTCGTTGTTCCATCGCCAGCAGTGTCAGCTGTTTTATTTGCGACTTCTTTGACCATCTGAACGCCCATGTTTTCATGGCGATCTTCTAATTCAATCTCTTTGGCAACTGTGACACCATCTTTGGTGATTTGAGGACTGCCATAAGGCTTGTCGATAATGACATTACGCCCTTTAGGACCTAGTGTCACTTTGACAGCCGCAGCTAAGGCTTTAACCCCTTTCAAAATTTTCTGTCTTGCTTCTTCATTAAACTTAATATCTTTTGCAGACATGGTTGATACTCCTTTAAATTTTAATCTTGATTATTGGTGATCCTGATCACTGATCTAGATCACTCGTGAATAATGGCTACGAGATCATCGGCATTGAGAATGAGATATTCTTCATCGTCGAGGGTGACTTCTTGTCCCGCATATTTATCCATTAGGACAACGTCTCCTACTTTTACAGGGCATGGGATCTTTGTGCCATCTTGAGCCACTTTTCCACTGCCTACAGCTAAGATTTTCACCGTTTCTTGCTTTTTCTTCGCCGTGTCAGGAAGGATAATTCCCCCTTTGAGAGTCTCTTCTTTTTCTAAACGCTGTGCAATGACACGATGGCCAATGGGCTGCAGATTCAACTTCTTTTTAGTTTCTTGTGCCATAAAAAATCTCCTTGTATAGAATGTAGAGTCTTTAACGTAATGTTTAAAGGGATCAGCTTAAGATATTCTCCTTTTTTTTTCAAGGGGATTTAGCAGAGCGTTAACTTTAGTGCTAAATTTTTATATTCTAAAAATTTTTTGACAATCCAAGGGGCTAGAGATGAAAGAAAGAAGTGAAGTGTTAGAGCAAGATAGCTGGGATTTAACGCCTTTATACGTCTCTCCTGAGAGATGGGAAGAGGAATATCAAACATGTGTCGGAGAGAGCAATCCTTTCAAAAAACTTCTTTCTTATAAAAATCGTTTGAAAGAGGGTCCTGGGATCTGTTTGGAGTGTTTAGAGCTAACCATGAACATAGATCGGAAGCTCTCCAAACTCCATACCTATGCTCATTTAAAGTCAGATGAAGATGCAGCCCATCCCGAGCATAAAACAAGAGAAGGGCGCGCAAAAATGCTCTATTTTGAGTTTCAGCATGCGGCAGCATGGATAGAGCCTGAGCTTTTGCAGCTCTCAGATAAGGCGATAGAAACCTTATTAAAAGATCAAAAAGTGGCTCCTTATCGCTTTTATCTTGAAAAGATTTTTCGTCTTAAAGCCCATACACTCTCCATAGAACAAGAGGAGCTTTTAGCGCTCTCTTCGAAAGCGTTGCAGGCGCCCAGAGAAATCTTTTCTGCTTATAACAATGCAGATATCTCTTTCGATCCTATCGCAGATGGAGAGGGGACTGAACACCCTCTGTCCCATGGACGTTATCTTCTCTACATGCAATCTAAAGATAGGGTCTTGAGAAAAAATGCTTTTGAAGGGATCCATAAACAATATCAGAATTTTGAAAATACTATTGCAGAAGCGCTCCAAGGGCAGGTGCAGACGCATCTTTTTCGTGCTAAAGCTAGACGTTATCCTACATGTCTTGAAGCGGCTCTCTTTCCTCATCGTATCGACACCAAAGTGTATTTTTCTCTCCTTGAGACTGTCAAAGAGCATATCGATGTCATGCATCGCTATATCTCTTTTAGAAAAGAGTATTTTAAGTTAGATGCGGTGCATGGATATGATATGCATGTGTCTTGTGCTCCTGAAGTGGAGCTTAAATTTGATTTTGAAACCGCTATCGATCTTGTCATCGATGCAGTGGGGGTTCTTGGCAAAGAGTATCAAGAGATCCTCAAACAAGGGCTCAAAGAACAAAGGTGGGTAGATCGTTATGAAAACGCCAGAAAACGGACTGGCGCCTATTCTTCGGGTTGTTATGATAGTTATCCTTATATTCTGATGAATTATCAAGGCACGCTCTCTGATGTGCTCACCTTAGCACATGAAGCGGGACATAGCATGCACTCCTTTTTGAGTAATCGTCATCAGCCTTATCACTATGCTCAATATACGATCTTTGTAGCCGAGGTGGCTTCAACATTTAATGAAGAGCTGGTGTTTAGAGCCCTGCTAAAACAGCTCAAATCCCCACAAGAAAAAGTATTTTTGATCAACAAAAAGCTCGATGCCATAAGAGCAACGCTCTTTAGACAGACGCTTTTTGCAGAGTTTGAACTCAAAATCCATACTCTTGCTGAAGAAGGCGTGCCTTTGACTCCTTCTTTATTTAAAACACTTTATAAGGAGCTGAACGCGCTCTACTACGGCCCTGACTTTTGTCATGATGATGCGATCCAGTATGAATGTTTTAGGATCCCTCACTTTTATACCAACTTCTATGTCTATCAATATGCCACAGGAATTAGTGCTGCCCAGGCGCTTGTAAACAAGGTCTTGCAGGATAAAAATCCTGCCCCTTATCTGAAGTTTTTATCTTCAGGATCTAGCCACTATTCTATCGACCTTTTACAGCAAGCGGGGGTGGATATGCTGACGAAAAAACCTGTAGCTCTTTTAATTGATGAGTTTAAGAGACTCTTTCAAGAACTACAGGGTTATATGCAGAGATAAGCTGAGAACTATAGCTGTTTGCTCCAGTATTCCATCACATGGTCTGTGCTTACCTCTTGGTCTATCTCTTTCCAAAAACAATGGTAGACTAGGTTAGGGCACTTGGATCCTCCCACTTGCATTAAGATGGATTTTCCTTCTCCTGCTATAGGATGGAGCACAACACACTCAGAGATGGTATCATAGCTACCTAGGGATCTTACATGCTCTTCAAATAACTGATAAAGATTGAGTCCAATCTGCTCACGATGATCACTTTGCTCTACAACTAGCTCTCCCAGACAAAATATCGAATCCGTTGGGATAGCGTTTTTTACATAAGGGTATGCATAATCGTCACGATCTTTCATAGGCGTTCCTGAGAGCATCCCTATCACGTGGTCGCCTGTTTTTGCAATGAGAAATAGCCCTTTTTCAGAGTGTAGATGCTGCTCAAGATAAGCGCGTTCTTCTCCTTCTGTTCCATCATAAAAATAGGGGCTTTCGCGAAAGACTGTGAGTCGGAGCCTAATCATATCGTTAACATATTGCTCCATATCAGACCCTTGTACTAGCTGATATTCAACCTTTCTTTGATCAGGTACACAACAGTGCTTGCAAGAAGACGCAGTTGCTGAAGCACTGGTAGCTAAACAGGCTAAAAACACCACGCTGCTTATTTGAATGGCTTTAAGCACGTACTTATTCATCCTTCCACTCCTTTCTTGATGTTAAAGATCTCTTAAAATACTAGGGGTCAATCCCGGTTTTTGTAAATAGCTTTCCTACCGTATTCTTAAGGGTTTTTAAAAACCTCTTGCCCAAAAAACCTACCGTAGGGTATCTCTTGCTTACTAGGGGGTAAAACCGCTCATGACCAAGAAAAAAAAAATCAAAGAAATATTTGTAATTTTAAATGATAAGGGACTGCATACAAGGCCGGCTACAGAGCTTGTGAGATGTGCCTCTTCATTTAAATCTCTGATCATGCTCAACTATCAAGATCTTACAGTGAATGCCAAATCCCTGCTCGGGATTCTCATGTTAGCCGCTGCTAAAGGGGCTAAGATCCATATCGAAGCAGAAGGAGATGATGCAGAAGAAGCTGTTTCTGCCATCTTAAACCTTGCTAAAGGACGTTTTAATATTAGTTATTAATAAGCTTTAAAGGGCGATCATGGGTCTCACTTGCTTCCCATGATCAACCCGCAGATTTAATTCTGTTCAGAAGAAGCTTTAGGTGGTGCTATGGCTCTTAAAAAGGCCTCTTTCGCTAAAGTCCACTCTTTGGACCATGTTTGATACTTTTCTTGTCTCGCTAGATGAGCAAGTGGTATATCATCTAAATCCTTATAAGATTCTTCGGGCTTTTCAGGCATTGAGGAAGCAAGCTGTACTAAGCGTTTAAAAGGTTCAAAAGCAAGAGCAATCCGATAATTCTCTTGTATAAGGTTTTCTTCAGTATTTGCTTCTAATTTAGATACGTTGGAAAGGACGAGACCTCCTAAAAGAGCTGCTAAGGCGGCGACGCCTCTTAGCATAAGCATGTTTAATTGATCGGGCGTTAGCTCGGCACCTTGATAGCGTTGGTGGAAGAAATAATTCGCTTCATAAACTAGCCAGCTTCCACCACACGCCATCACATAATCAGAAGTTGCTTTTATCCAATTAAAATGACTGAGGACTGTCACATTCAAAGGAGGAAGTTGAGATGAGGTTAAATCGGGAATTTTGACAGCTAGTGTTTGAAGATAGCTTAAGTTCTCTTTTTTGGATGGATCCAGAAGGCGAGGTGTTCTGAATAGCTCTTGTATAATGTTTCGCAGTTGTGTTGCAGAGGGTGCTTGTGTAGCAGAAGCCATAAAATCTCCTTTTAAAGTGTGCTTAAAGGCACATTTAATCTTTTAAGAGAATTTTCTGTCAATTAAGAGTTTGCAAAGATTTTCTGTTGTTTATATCAGCAAAAAGTGTCTAATCGGGATAATCGTCATCACTACCATCATTTGGTATCTACAGGCATGGCTATAGATGTATGACCTTCTTGAGGGGATGCTTCAGGCAGAGCTCTTAAAAAAGCCTCTTTTGCTAAAGTCCACTCGTTGCACCATGTTTGATACTTCTGGTATACCTTTAGCTGAGCAATTGGTACATCATCTGGATCGGTATAAGCATTTTTAGGCTTTTCAGGCATTTCTGAAGCAAGCGTTACTAAGCGTTTAAAGGGTTCGAAAGCAAGAGCGATGCGATGATCTTGTGCTAAACGAGCTTTCTCAGTCTTTATTTCTAATTTAGCTCTACCGGAAGAGAAGGCACTTATTGCAAACACTAATACGGTAGCAGAGACTCGTAACCCGAGCATATATAATTGACTGGGATTATAGCCTCTGGTTTGATAGGAAAAATGACCAGCATCTAATACACAACATAAAGAACTCAATCCCATGACAATATCAGAAGCTGCTTTTATCCAATTCCAATCACTCAGGGCTTCAACATTTAAAGGAGGAAGCTGAGATGTAGTTAATGTAGGGATTTGGGTAGCTAGTTGCCGGAGAGCTTCCAAGTTTTCTTGTTTGGATGGATCCAGAAGGGCAGGGTTGTTGAATCGATTGATGATATGTTGAATTGAAGATGTTGTTAAAGCAGCCATAAAATCCCATTTTAAAGTATGCCTAAAGGCTTATTTAATCTTTTAAGAAGATTTTCTGTCAATTAAGAGTTTGCAAAGATAGCGGCCTGCACACGTGTGTGAAAGTGTTTTAATCAGGATCATCAGAGATAGCGATGACTTTTTCCAAAACTTCTTTTTTGCAGAAGATGGGAATATTGTTCATCAGCGCCAGTGTTAAGCAATCACTAGGCCTTGCATCGATTTCTAAGAATTGTTTTTTGTTATCGATTGTTTGTTCAACGAAAAGACGTGCATAATAGAGAGTGTCTTGCACATCATAAATGACTGTTTGGAGGAGGTGAATATCGAACCCTTGAAGCAAAGAGTTAAAAAGATCATGTGTATAGGGACGGGGCTTGGGTTTTTCAGAAAGAAGCATCTGGATATTGTGTCCCACTTTGGGATCTGTGTAGATGGCAAAACGTTTGTCAAGACCACTGAGAATAAACACGGTATAGAATTTCGATTGCATAATCTTATGAAAGGCAACAGGAATCAGATCAGATGACATATTACTCTCTTTCTTCTACATGTCCATCTTCGTATCCGATAATGATTTTTTTCGCCAGATGAAAAAAGAAACCTGTCTCTATCACGCCGGGGATCTGGATCAATTTAAGATGGTCTTCTTCAGGGTGATCAATACCTTTAGGGTAATTAATGTCATAAATGAAATTACCATTGTCTGTATGATATAAAGAGCCATCTTGTTGTTGTCTTAAACGTCCCATGAATCCCATGCTATTCATCTTCATGATCGTCGCTTGAATGCCAAACGGCAGTATCTCCACAGGTAAAGGACGCTGACCAAGCTTTTTAACAACTTTTTTTTCGTCGACGATCACAATCATTTCCTCACTAGAAGAGGCTAAAATCTTTTCTCTTAGGAGAGCTCCACCGCCTCCTTTGATCATCCGTTTTTTGCTATCTACCTCATCTGCACCGTCGATAGTGAGATCGATGGAAGTGATTTTATGGATGTCTGCAAAAGGAATGCCACCACTGAGGGCTTGTTTTGTAGAACGTTCAGAGCTTGAGACTGCTGAAATCTTCAACCCCTGCTTACAGCGGCTGATAAGATATTCAATAAAATAAAAGACTGTAGATCCAGTGCCAATACCCACCAGCATCCCTTCTTTGACATATTCAGCAGCTTTTTGTGCAGCGAGTTTTTTACTTCTTTCTAACGGCATACTTCTCCTAATCGTGCTCTCTTCTCTGGGATTATAAAGATTGTTTTGTTTTTGGGAAAAAAAATTTGAGTTATAATTCTTAAGCCGTTATATTGAGCTGTCGTGGGTCCTTGCGCCTTTGAACTAATCTCAGGAGTAAACTTTGGTGAAACAGACAAATGGTATTGCAGAAGAGAGTCTAAAGACAAAAAAAGTCAGAGCAAAACTCAAAAAACATTTTGAAAAAATCGATAAACAAGTCACCCAACAAGAGCTTAACAGAAAAATTTCTGAGATTCATCGTTGGATTTCAAGACACGCCCCTCATAGAATAAGCGTTAAGGAAAAATCTTTTTCACTTTTTGATGAAAACAAAAATGCAGCGCAAATCAGCCGTAAGATTGCTGCTATTACCCTGCAGTTGAAACATCAGTTTCACCAGAATACATAAAGATTTGGACAATAGCATCACCATCAGGAAAAGTTACTCGTTTTTTGGTGCGAGAACACTGCTTGGGAGGTGCATGGGGCTTGAAACCGTGGTTTGCACAATCCAAAAATAACCGTTCTAGTACTGTTTTCCAGAGCTGAGGATCATAGCTATCACCTGCTAGGTGCTCACGAGTCCATTGGGCTAATGTTTGAATGAGAGGTAGGAGGTTTAGTAATTTTTTATATGTTTCCTCATCCTCTTGTTCTAGTTCGAGAATTTTTTGCGGGGGAGCGGCTATGTTGTGAACAAATGCTAGCAAGTGAGTCCCTGCTTGGAAATAACATTCACCTTCTTGTATCAGGGAGTCGCCAACGTGAGCAAAGAATTCTTTTTGAAATTCAAGCAGCTGCTGTGGAGTTGCTTTATCTTCGTGCTTTCTTATATTATACATCAATCTTGAGGTCAGATCCATTGCAGCCTTTATTTTTGCACTCAACTCTGCAAAGTAGGTATATACGTCACCTTGGTTTTTTCTAGCAGTAGGGGGTTTTTCATCACAGGATGGGGCCTTGAAACCATAGTTTGCACAGCTAGGAACGAAGCGTTGCTGTAATTGGTTGATCCACTTTATACGACGTAGAGCATCCCTTTCTATTCTTTTATAAACGCGTTGCGAGGATTTTTGAATACAAGGTAAAATGTTCAATAATTTTAGCAGCATATGCCCCTGATGTTCTGGTAATGAGAGAGCCGATGTTGATGCATCCTTAGGCACTGTGGCATAAAATTCACCCTCCCTTTTCCGGTAGGTCCCAAGATGAGTATAGAATTCTTTCTGAAATTCAAGCAGAAATTGAGGGGTCACCTGATCTGGGGTGTTTCTTATAGTATGCATCAAGTTGGAGATCCTACTTCCTGCAGCATCGACCTCTTTACACAAATCTGTAAGGCATGGATCAAGCCCATCATAGGTGTTGTTAGAATTTGATACCCTTTCATCAGAAGATTGATCATTGAAGCCAAAAGCTATGCAGGAAGTGTGCAACCCCTTGATAAGGCTGTTCCATAATAGCTCATCTGTACGCCTACTGATTAAGTTATGCTTAATAGTAACTAAGAAGTGTTGAATTAAAGGGAGTACATTGATCGCATCAATCAGTTTTTTCCGCTCTTGATCGTTTGTTAGAAGGCGACATGTTTGGGGAACTATGAGCTTTGCATCAGGAGAAAACTCCTCAACAAGACAATTTTTAAGCTCACGTTCGTAGAAGAGTTGCAATGCCGACAGAAATGGAGAGGCCCTCGATTGTTGAGCAGTAGGTGGATTGTTTTGGCTAAGACAAGTTGTAATATAAGAGTTGAGACGCTCCTTGAATGCTGCTGCAAAGTCTATCAGATATGTCTGAGTCATATCGCCTGGGGTCTCGCTTATCTTAATCATCAGCTTCTCGATCATATCCACCAAAAGATTCAATTCTGCTGGCATAGGTGGATTCAGGGATATACTTGCAACAGCTCTAGTGAGCTCTGCAGACTCCTTTTGGGGGATACCAAGCTGGGTGAAGGCCGCACAAAAAACATTTTTTGCGGAAGCCCACGCCTCATCAGACATATCGGGGCTGAGGGAGCCTACGAAGTTTCTAAGAGCTTCTTTTTCCTGTGTTGTACAATCCAAACCACCTTTGAGTCCCAAATGCTTTTGTAATGCTGGCACCATTATATGCAGATGGGGCAAAGCCTTTTTTTCATGAAAGAGGTGCATCGTACGCAACACCTGCCTCATCAGGGGGTCTTGGTGAGAGCGAGGGAGCCCAGTGACAGACATACTCTTTCCTTGTAGGTAGCAGGTTGAAAAAGAGGAGCTATTTAATCTTTTTAAGGGGTTTTCTTTCAATTGAAAAACTATGGAGAGCATCACTTAATCACCCAGATAAAAAATCTGTTTTAAAAGAATACTTAAGACCTCTGGAAAAGCGTAGACAATCGTCTCTCATTTTAGTAAGCTTCCCACGTGTTATCTGTGAACAGGGGAATTTATGAGTCAAAACATTGTAGAAGTATTACAAGAGAGGGGGTTTATCGATGCGATCACAAGCCCTGATCTTGTCAAAATCGCCCAGCAGCCGATCAAATGTTATATTGGCTTTGACCCCACAGCAGAGAGTCTCCATTTAGGGAATCTTGTAGGTATTGTGGCTCTGACATGGTTTCAACGCTTTGGTCATACCCCTTATATCCTTGTAGGAGGGGCCACAGGAAAGATTGGTGACCCCTCAGGTAAAAGTAGTGAAAGGCCTCTTTTAACTAGTGAAACCCTACAACATAATGTTGCTTCCATCAAAAAGCAGCTGGAGAGGTTTTTAGATTTTTCTCACCCTACTGCTAAGCCGGTCATGGTGAATAATGATACATGGTTTTCTAACATTTCTTTCACCGATTTTTTAAGAGATGTCGGCAAACATTTTCGTATTGGAACAATGCTCGGCAAAGAGAGTGTGCGTGCACGCATCCAGTCTGAAGAGGGGATGAGTTACACTGAATTTAGCTATCAACTACTTCAGGCCTATGACTTTTATCATCTCTATCACCATCATCAGGTGCTTCTTCAAATGGGAGGGAGTGATCAATGGGGTAATATCACAGCAGGGATTGAGTTTACACGCAAAGTCTCTCAGAAGACACTCTATGGTGCAACATTTCCTCTGCTCACACGTAGCGATGGCAAAAAATTTGGCAAATCAGAAGGAGGTGCTATATGGCTCTCTGCGGAGCTCTATTCTCCTTATAAATTTTATCAATATCTTTATCGCGTCTCCGATGAAGATGTGATCCAGCTGCTGAAAATGCTGACCTTTATTGATATGAAAGAGATTATGGAGATGGAGCGGGCGCTGCAAGAGAAAACATCACCTCCTAATATGGCACAAAAAAGATTGGCAGAAGAGGTGACACGTTTTGTTCATGGGGAAGAGGGGTTGCAAATAGCCCTTAAAGTAACACAAGCGGCACTTCCAGGATCGCAAGCCCTTTTAGATCCTGCGGTTCTTAAAGAGATCAAAGGGGATATTTCTTCAGCGAAGCTCTCTCGAGATGAAGTGATTCATAAGAAATATGTAGAACTTCTTGTTCTGACTCAGCTTCTCTCCTCTAAAAGCGAAGCTGTCAAGCTCATCAAAAATGGAGGCGCTTATCTCAATAATCGAAAAATAGAAGATGCCAATTATACCATTCAACCACAGGATTTGATCGGCGACGAGTTTTTACTCTTGAGTGTAGGAAAAAAAACACGTTTATTACTTCAACTGACCTGATTCTAGAAAAAAGAACTTGCTTGAAAATCAGGATGATACAACAATGGGGTTTGACTAGGTAAACTAAAGTCATCGTGCTGAAGGAGAAAGTTATGGCAACTATCACAAAAAAGAAACTCATCCAAGTGATCTCTCAAAAGAAAGGGGTACATCCTAATGAAGTCAGAGGGATTATCCAAGCCTTTCTTGATACTATGACCGATTGTCTTGCAGTAGGGGATCGTTTAGAGTTTAGAGATTTTGGTGTGTTTGAAGTGGTACAAAGAAAACAAAAAATTGGTCGTAATCCTAAAAATGCCTCTGTGCCTATTGTCATTCCTTCAAGAATGGCAGTGAAGTTCACACCAGGCAAGAGAATGAAACAAGTCATTGAAGGGGAAGAAACAGAGCAAAGAGCGGATCAATATTCTTCTTTGTAAACGTTATTCTTTCCAAAAAATAAGAGTGCTCCCTTATGCCTATGCTTCTTGAAGAAACATGGATTCGTCATGCGAATGCACATCCACTGTGCCTAGGGGAGTTTGCTCATGACACCTATTGGAGTGAGGCCGTTTCTCTCTTCTTGCAAAAACAGCCCCTCTCTGACGAGTTGGTTTTCCAGCTTATAGAAGAATGTCATGCTTTACCTGTAAATATGCAAGAAGAGTATCTTGGCTTTTGCCGTAAATTTCTTGCGCTTCTTTTGCTGTGTCCCTACTCCGAGACCACCTCTGTGGAGATAAAGCAAAAGTATCACTCCTTATATGTTAAACTCATCCACCATCAGCATCCTCAACAGTGGCAGCTAGGTGCTTTTTATCAGCACTTGATAGGAGCTTATCTAAATAAGGAGCTTACACCTCTGCATCTGCATCTGACACCATCAGGGCTTGCGCTGACAGAATATGGCGGGCAACATGCAGAGCAACATCTTCCACAGTTTTTATACAATGTAGAGCTTGCACTACTTGCCGGTCTGCTGGCGCTACTTACGCAGCATACCCCTTTGTTAGAACAAGTGGTGCATATGAGTTTAGCTCTTGCAGCTTTTGTTGAGCCTGAAAGAGGCTTTCCTGAAGGTCTTTGGACAAGAGAAGAAGAATTTAAGCCTGTAGAGCTAACATTTCTTAGCACGTTATTATTTCATTTGGTTTCTGTGATCGCTCCTTGTGATCAGATCATGCGTGCCTATCCTATCATGAATGCCTTAGTACAGACGTTGCCAGTGCACACTATCTGTATTATTTACCCATTACTATCAGCATGCATTGACAAATGGATCTCCTCTCCTTTGAATTTTTCGCTGGCCCTTCCAAAAGATTTTGAAATCTCTCGTGTCAAAGCCTGTAAATATTTGGGGTATACGACCTACCAGTGGAAAGATTTGAGCTGTTATTGCACAGTGTCAGGAGCTGCTACAGGATTTGCAGGATTTAGTAAGGGGCTCGTGCGTATCACATCTGTCGGTCCTCATACAGCTCCTTTAGGTGAGATGCGTCGTTATGGCATCTATCGTACACCTTTAATGCAACAAACACCTTTTAAAGAAGTTGTCATCGACAAGCAGGAGAATAAACTCTTCTTTTCTGGATGGACAGGCGTTGTTGCAGGGGAGAGTACCCTACCAAAACCAGGACCCTCTTGGCTCTATATTCAGCTCAATGTCCAAGACAATAAGGCTCTTTTAACAACCAAATGGCTCACTCTCCATCAGGACTCTCGTGATGTGTTGATGACGTTTTTTGTGAAAGGAAAAAAAGCCATTGTGGATAAAAACTATCATTTATATCCCGACACTTTAGATCGTTATCATGGAAAGGCGGCTGAAATTGTCTTTCAAGATTCTACCTCCTCCTTAAAGATCAAAACCCAGTCTCCTTATAGCATGCAAGTGATCCCTCTAGCAGGAGAAAGCTATTTCTGGGGCGCCCAGTTTCTTGTCGCTTATAGCTTCCCTCAAGAAGAGTCTCTTCTTTTTGAGATTTCATGAAATTGAAATTTTTTAAAACGCTTCCTGATTAATCTCTTTTTTTGAATAATAAGGGTTTCCTTGCCATAACCTCGTGCATTTGGCGTATTAATATAGGAAGAATTTTTTTAAACCCATTAAATTAAAATTGATTTTTTAGCATTTTTTGATAATTAATTGGTGTTTTGTTATCATTATAAACGATATTCATTTTTAAAAAAATGATTGAGAAGGGTGGAGACGCATATGTCCGCTATAAGGATTTTTGGAATCGCGACGATAGGATTATTTACGCTGATAGGCATGGTAGGGGTCATCAAGAAATACCAGCATAAACCTCACGCAGTAGCAGAGACTTTAATGGTGGATGAGCAAGAAGAGGCTTCTCCAGCTGAAATCGTACCTGCCTTTGCCAAGTCGATCATTACCTATGAGACCCCTGTGGCGGCCCAGAAAAGCACCCCGGTAGGTGTAGAGGCTGTGGTGGGAGAGGCTTCTTTAGTGGAGGTCGATCGTGTGAGTCGCCTATTTACGACAGGTGCCCATCAATTACCTTTTGTGGAGACGATCTCTTACAAAAGCCGAGTGCCATGGTTGGAAGGAAGACCTGCATGGATTGCAGATTATGCCTCTTATTTCGGGACTTCACGTCATTTTATTGCACGAAGCCTGAATGGAAATCGAGATTATTACACACAAAAAGTCTCTTCTGGAGATTTGTTTAATGTGTTTAAAAAGGGGAAGGATGTACGGTTTTATCTTGTCGTAGATCTGACAGCGCTGAAGATGTGGTTTTATGCTTATGATGCAGATGTGAATATGCGCTATTTACTGAAAACTTATAAAGTGGGCTGTGGAAAGCCAGATCCTCAGTCTCCTTCAGGATGTTTGACTCCTTTGGGGACATTTACACTCAGTGACAAAGTCGCCATTTATAAGCCAGGTGTGGAAGGATTTTTTAAAGATCAAAAAGTAGAAATGATTCAAATTTTTGGAACGAGATGGCTCCCTTATACAGGGGAACAGGATGAGACGATGGCGATGCTCAAAGGTTTTGGTATCCATGGTAGCCCTTGGGTATTTGATGCTACAAAGGGTGAGCTTGTCGAAAAAAGAGATTCTGTAGGGACCTATGATAGTAGTGGATGTGTGCGTCTTTTGCAGGAAGATGTTGAAGAGCTGTTTGCTATTGTCATTACAAAACCAACAACTATTCAGGTCGTCAAGACATTATCAGAGGCAAAATTGCCAGGATCTGAGTGGATCGATGATCTAGAGGTTACGACCCAGGTCGTGGGCCAATAACCTTAATAAGGGGAGAAAGTAGAATGAGTATGTTAGAACATGAAAAACAGATTTTTGAGTATGAGAAAACTCTGAAACAACTCAAAGAGCAAAACAAGCATAATACCATTTGGTCTGATGATGAGATCATCAAACTAGAGCAAAAGCTTGAAGAGCTCAAAAGAAAAACCTACAATACTCTCTCTTCCCTAGAAAGAATTGCTATCTGTCGTCACCCAGAGCGTCCTAAAGCGCTCGAGTATATTCGTCATGTGTTTGATGTGTTTGAAGAAATTCATGGAGATAGACTCTATCGTGAAGATCATGCGATCATCGCAGGGTTAGCTCAAGTGGGAGATCAAAAATTTGTCGTCATTGCTCAAGAAAAAGGATCAGATACAGAGTCGAGACTCTATCGCAATTTTGGTATGCCCTATCCTGAAGGCTATCGGAAGGCGATGAGAGCGATGCGTCTTGCAGAAAAGTTTCAAATCCCCGTTGTTACATTGATTGATACGCCAGGGGCTTTTCCTGGGTTAGAAGCAGAAGAGCGTGGACAAGGGTGGGCTATCGCCCAAAATCTCATCGATATGGCGAGATTAAATACGCCGATTATTTCTTTCTTGATAGGAGAAGGGTGTTCGGGGGGTGCGTTAGGGATTGGTGTGAGCGATGAAATCGTGATGTTGGAGCATGCTTATTATTCTGTCATTTCCCCTGAAGGGTGCGCTTCTATTCTGTGGAAAGATGCCGTCGCTAAAGATTTAGCAGCCCAAGCCTTAAAACTCCATCCAGAGGATCTCATCGAGTTAAATATTGTCGATGAGATGATCAAAGAACCTTTAGGAGGTGCCCATTATGATCCTAAAGAGGTGTATGCAAAGGTGAGAGAAATGCTGATAAGACGCGTGAAACCTTTGATGAAAAAATCCAAAGAAGAGCTTCTTGAAGAGCGTTATCAAAAATATAGAAAAATTGGAAAATTTGTAGAACAAGAGATCGGTTCTTAACACTTTCTTCTGATACAAAATTCTTCCATGTTCGTGAGCTTTACCCTATAATCGCTTCTATACCATCCTTTCCATAGGTCTTGCGTACAATGAAGCTTCTTTTAAAAGCGGCCCTCGGCCGCCGGCAACATCTTCCCTTAGTGATGTTATCGGTCTTAACACTCTTTTGTTTAACACTTGCGAGCTCTTTAGAGATGTTTGCTTTAGGGGTGATCTCTGATACAGGCACAGAACTTTTTAAAGAGGTGACAGCAAAAAAGCGTTCAGAAATCACCTATCAGACAATGCTGAAGGCAAAAGAGTCTTCGCCTACATCCAGCATCAATCCTCTCCATTGGATTGTAAAAAAACTGAAGATGGAGCTTCATTTAAAAAAAATCAATTTAGTGTTTATTGTAGCGGTGTTGGCAGGGATTGTGCTGTTTAAAGCAGTGGCGCTCTTTTATAGTCGCTTTACGACGCAGCTGCTATCGATTCGGGTCTCAAAGGAGTTAAGGCAGCAATATTTTGAGCATATTCAGACACTTCCCATGAGTTTCTATCAAAACTATAATACGGGAACAATTTCTTCACGTGTTGCCACAGATGCTTCTCAAATAGCCCTCTCTTTGAATGCTTTGATTACAAACTATTTGCATACACCTTTTCGTATCGCTTTGACCTTGGTGATCTGTTTTTTGATTTCATGGCAACTCTCTTTAGTGATTTTTATCGGGCTGCCTATGATTATTCTCCCTGTCATTTTTCTTACAAAAAGGGTGAAAGGGATCACAAGACAGCTACAAAAAAATCAGGAAAAATTCACATCAGTATTGATTGACTTTTTAGCGGGCATACAAACAGTCAAAATCTTTTCTATGGAGCCATTCACCTTAAAAAAATATCAAGAGCAGAATGATAAGATGGCCTTTTTAGAGACAAGAACAGCGAGGTATGATCTGCTCATTCGTCCTATCTTGCATACCATTACCATTCTGTGTGTCGTAGGGATTGTGGTCTTTGGTCTTTATATTCTTAAGATGACATTGCCTCAGCTTTTGATGTTTTGTGGCTTTTTGCATCAATTTTATGAGCCTGTGAAGAAGTTTTCAGAGGAAAATGCGATGATTCAAAAAGGTGTCGTCGCTGCTGAGCGTTTATATGAGGTATTGAATATCAAGCCACAAAACCAAGATCCAGAGAATGCTTTGATCATGACCGATTTTCACGATCAAATAGAGTTTGATAAGGTATGGTTTAGATATGAAGATCGGTGGGTCTTAAAAAATGTGAGTTTTTCTGTCAAAAAAGGGGAGACGGTAGCAATTGTTGGTGCTACAGGAGCTGGGAAATCTACTATTGTGAACTTGCTGCCAAGACTTTATGAAGTGGAGCTAGGAGAGATCAGGATCGATGGTATTCCCATCAAAAAGTTTTCTCAGCAATCTCTGAGAGAATGTTTAAGCTTTGTCTCTCAAAAGCCTTTTTTGTTCTTTGACACCATCGCTGCAAATATTGCCTTTGGAAGAAATTTCTCTGAAGAAAGAATCATTCATGCAGCAAGAAAGGCGCATGCAGAAGAGTTTATCGAATGTTTACCTGAGCGGTATCACACCGTTCTTTCTGAGACGGGTAAAAACCTCTCTGGAGGGCAGCAGCAACGTCTTGCCATTGCAAGAGCTTTAGCAAAAAATGCCCCTATTTTAATCTTAGATGAAGCCACCTCTTCTTTAGATTCCATCAGTGAAAAACATATCCAAGAGGCGATAGATCATCTTCATGGCAGTATGACCCAAATCATTATTGCTCACCGTCTTTCAACGATTGAACATGCAGATAAAATCCTTTTCTTAGAAAAAGGAGAGCTGATCGCTCAAGGGACCAAAGATGAGCTTTTAAGAAAGTGTCCTCAGTTTCGTCTCATGTGGGAGATGCATTTCATCCCTTCCCAGAGGCGCAGCCAGCTTGTAGAGTCAGGGGTTTTGGAGACTTAACGTGTCTGATATTCTTTTCTTGGATGTTTCAAGATAAACCCTGCACGCAAGATTTTTTCATTAGACACCTGTTTTTTTCCAGAGTGATGGGATGTGGGTAGAGAGGGATCAAATATTATGGGAGACATGCCATAGTGATGGCATAGTTGATCATATAGCTCTTTGCGAGAGATTTTTTCTCCGTCGCAAAGATTATAAATACCCTCTAAAGGGTGCTGAGTAGCAAAGACTATGGCACGAGCTACATCTTCTACATGAATTAAATGAGCAGGTTGAGATCCATCTCCCGGCGCTTTCTTGCCTTGCAGCTTCTCTACCCTTTGAAGTAAAGTTCTCCTAGGACCATAAATTTCACAAAGTCTAAAAATCACCACAGAAGTCTTAGAATTTTTAAGAGACAAAAAAACCTTTTCTGTTTCTATCAAGAGTTTCCCTTGCTCTGAGAGAACAAGGCAGGGACTCTCTTCTGTGACAACAAGGCCTTCAGCGTCTCCATAGACACTCGTAGAGCTTGTATAAATGATCTGTGTCACAGAAGAGCTTTTTGTCAGAGCTTTTTTGATATTAAGGGCTGTTTCAAGGTAGGTTGTGGCATATTCAGAAGAGTGTTTGGCAGCGATGGTTACAATTAAAATGTGTGTCTCTTTGAGAACATCTTCAAGAGCTGTAAGATCTGCAGTGTCGACAAGGGCTGCAGAAAAACTCTTCTTGAGCGTCAAAAGACGCTCTTTTGAGCGTGTAGTGACAAGAAGAGAACAAAGAGGCAGTAACAAGTGAGCCACATAAGTGCCCACATAGCCACAGCCTAGAATCAACACTTTCAGATTATTTTGCTGCAAGCTGTAAGATTCCAAGTTTTTCGAAACTCTTTCTTAGCAAGGCATTATCAGGTTTATCAAAAGCGCCTGTTTCTTCTAGCCAACGGACGTAGGAAGAGGGGACATCTTGTAAGAGAAGTCCTTTATGTTTCCCGAAGGGCATATGGCGTACCAGCGTTTCTTTTTTCATGAGCTCTAAAGCTGTTTCCATCGATAGATCTCCCAGGAGTAAAGAAAAGACTTTATGTAAGACAAGGACATCATCTAAAGCTCTATGGGCCTGATTAGGGGGAATATTAAACACTTCACGTAAATGCTGCAAAGAATGCCTTGGAAGGTCAGGACGGTATTTTCTTGCCCATTTTAAAGAGTCTAGATACTCCCATTGAGGTAGAGATAGAGCGCTGCGGGTAAACTCAGCCTCTAAAAAAAGCTTGTCAAAAGAATCATTATTATGTGCGATGAGCACCACATCTCCCGAGCAAAATTCAAGGAATTTTTTACCCACTTCTGCAAAAGAAGGGGCATCTTTCACCATTTCATCGGTGATATGGTGAATGTGTGTTGCTTCCGAGGGGATAGGTATTTGTGGGTTAATAAAACTTACAAAAGAGAGATCCTGATAAGGGTCATAAGCGGCGATTTCAATAATTTTATCTTTATCTGCTTTGACACCTGTTGTTTCGGTATCGTAATAAATCGGACGCTTGGCCATAGAGAATCCCCTTATTTTTGCCTGACTCACAAAGACCGTGAATAAATTTTAAACATTTGTTAAAATGGGTATTTATCAAATGAAACATTTACTAAACGACTTTTTTTAAATGTAGCATGAGTTTAGGAAAAGGGCAAGGATCGTAAAAGAAGGGTTTAAGTCGTGAAAAGATTTTTAAATGTGATGATCGTGGGTGTCGTCTTATCTTCTCTATGCACGGGCTGTTTTCAAGTCTCCAATGATGCTTGTGCTCAAGCTCTCTCTTTTTTAAAGACGCAAGGTTGCTAACCGATGGTCACAAAGCAAAAACATCCAATACATTTTTTTCCTGATCACACCCAAAAGCTCATGAAAACGCTTGGGTCTGAACACCTCTTAAAAGCCCTACGTGCGATGCTGCTTATACGCAATTTTGAGATCCGCTCAGAATCTGCCTATCAGCATGGCAATATTGGGGGATTTTTTCACGCTTATATTGGACAAGAGGCGATACAAACAGCTTGTGTCGATCTTCTAGGACAAAAGCCTTGGTATCTGACAACCTATCGTTGTCACGCTTTAGCCTTACTTTTAGGTGTCACTCCTGCAGAAGCTATGGCAGAGCTTTATGGTAAAGCTACAGGTAATGCCCAGGGACGTGGAGGTTCCATGCATCTCTATGCGGATAGACTCCTGGGAGGTTTTGGTATTGTAGGCGGACATCTTCCTGTAGCTATAGGAGCTGCTTTTTCTATCAAATATCAAAAGCAGAAAAGTTTGTCGGTATGTTTTCTAGGAGATGGTGCGGTGGCACAAGGAACTTTGCATGAATCTCTTAACATGGCTTCCTTATGGGACCTTCCATGCCTATTTGTCATTGAAAACAATCAGTGGGGTATGGGTACAGCTGTAGAGAGAGCAGTGTGTATGTTTCCTATCGCAGAAACCTTAGCACCTGCTTACAATTGTAAAGGCTATTCTGTTAACGGAATGGACTATTTTAGTTGTTACAGCTGCTTTCAGCAGGCTGCACAAGAAGTCATAGAGACTTCTCGCCCTGTCATCATTGAAGCATTTACAGAGCGGTTTAAAGGACATTCTGTCTCTGACCCTGGTTTATATCGCTCTAAGGAAAATCTGCAGAAAGCGATGGAGCAAGATCCTATCATACGTCTTATGAAAACCTTGGAAGCCGCAGGTCATCTGACACAAGAGGCTTATGAACAGATGAATAAAGAAGAAAAAGAAAAAGTCATTGCTGCAATGAAATTTGCAGAAGAGAGCCCATTACCTGATGTGATGACTTTGGAAGAAGGGGTGTTTTGCCCACGATGAGTACAAAGATGGAAATGCAAGAAGTAGAAATGCGCGAGGCGTTGCGCCAAGCAATTGATGAAGAGATGACACGGGATACGCGTGTCATCGTCCTTGGAGAAGAGGTCGCAGAATACAATGGTGCTTATAAGGTCACAAAAGGGATGCTCGACAAGTGGGGACCTGAAAGAATTTTAGATACTCCTATCGCAGAAAACTGTTTTGCGGGCTTAGGGATTGGAGCTGCGATGACAGGTCTAAAGCCCATTGTAGAGTTTATGAGTTTTAACTTCTCCTTTGTTGCAGCAGATCAGATTATTTCTAATGCGTGCAAGATGTATTATATGTCAGGAGGACGTTTTAGTGTTCCTATCGTATTTCGGGGACCGAATGGAGCTGCTGCCCAGGTCTCTTGTCAGCATTCTCACTGTGTAGAAGCGATGTATGGCAACTTCCCTGGACTGATCATCATAGCTCCTAGCAATCCTTATGATGCCAAAGGGCTTTTAAAAAGTGCTATCCGTGATCCTAATCCTGTCATTTTTTTAGAAAATGAGCTCGAATATGGGATGAAGATGGAGATTCCGAGGCAAGAATATCTAGTGGAGATTGGCAAAGCCAAAATTGTCAGAGAAGGGCACCATGTGACCCTTGTCTCCTATTCAAGGATGCTCAATATCTGCAAAGGGGTGGCCTCTGAGCTTGCACAGAAAGGGATCCATGTCGAGCTGATCGATTTGCGCACCATAAAACCTTTGGATATTGCTACAGTAGCCGAATCGGTCAGAAAAACAAACCGTTGTATTCTTGTAGAAGAGGGGCATATGTTTGCAGGGATTTGCGCAGAAATCGGTTTTCAAATACAAGAGCATTGTTTTGATTTTTTAGATGCGCCTATTGTGCGTATCTGTCAAAAAGAGACGCCCATGCCTTATTCTAAGGTGTTAGAAAGAGAAACGTTACCTACAAAAGCAAAAATCATGCGAGCTATAGAAGATGTGCTTCGTTAAAAGAATATGATGAGGAGATGAGAAGCTATGCCAACAACACTCACAATGCCTAAGCTTTCCCCAACGATGGAAAGTGGTACCATTGTTAAATGGATGAAGAAAGAAGGGGATTTTGTGAAATCAGGAGAGGTGCTATTTGAAGTAGCTACAGATAAGGCTACTGTTGAATATACAGCCTTAGATGATGGCTATCTACGCAAAATCCTCGTGCGAGAAGATGGGGAGGCGATCATTAACCAAGCAGTCGCCATCTTTACTGAATCAAAGACAGAGAGTATTGAAGGGTACCAGCCAGAAGGTCTTGCACCGAAGAAGGTGCAAGCTCCTGCTAAGGTGGCAGCTATGCCGGCAGCGTCTGAGCAGCCTGCTATGCATCAAAATGTGGGGATGGCACAGATGGCTTTCACGCCCTCTCAGCCTTTAAAAGGGTATGAGTTTGAATGGCCAAGAGATCAGGTGAGTTCTAAGATCTTAGCTTCTCCACTAGCAAAAAAACTTGCTAAAGAAAAAGGGATGGATCTTGCCAGCATCAAAGGGACAGGTCCTAACAAGAGAGTTGTGAAACGTGATTTGGATTTGGCGCAGCCGAATACTCCTGCAAGTTTTGGAAGAAAAGCGCCGCCGGAGCTAGCTCCTGGCACCTATGAAGAAGAGAAACTCTCTCCTATCAGAAAAGTCATAGGGGAAAGGTTACAAGGCTCTAAAACATTTATTCCTCATTTTTATGTGAGACAAACAGTCCATGTGGATGATTTAGTGGATATTAGAGAGCAGCTCAAAGCTTCAGATATTAAAATCACTTTCAATGATTTTATTATCCGGGCGGCAGCACTCGCTCTAAAAGAGCATCCTAAGATCAACAGCGGTTTTAATTCTGCATCGAATACAATCATTCGTTTTAAAACAATTGATATTGCCATCGCTGTGAGTTTTGAAGCGGGACTCATCACACCGATCATTCGCCATGCAGATTATAAAAATCTTGGAGAGCTTTCTTCAGAAGCTAAGCTCCTTGCGGGTAGGGCCAAGGAAGGTAAGCTGCAGCCTCATGAGTATCAGGGAGGTTCTTTTACAATCTCCAACCTGGGTATGTATGGGATAGATGATTTTATTGCTATCATTAACCCTCCTCAAGCTTGTATTTTAGCCGTGGGAGGTATTATAGAAACGTCTATTGTCAAACAAGGCAAAGTCAAAGTGGGTAAAACGATGACTTTGACACTTTCTAGTGATCATCGTGTTGTCGATGGAGCCGATGCCGCCCTATTTTTGCAAACCCTCAAAAAACACCTGGAGCATCCGGCAATTCTTCTGATATAAGGAGAGTGTCAAGAGGTGTATCAAAAATAGGTGGATGTAGTTAGGTATGGGTAAAAAGAAAAGGACTGCGTCTAAGTCTTCTAAAGTGTGTAAGATGGAATTTTTAAAAGATGAGCGGGGCCAAGAGCTGCTTGTCAAAGATGACACCTTTCAGGTGATGATGGAATGGGAAAAGCCTTATATGAAGGCTTGTGTAGACGCCCTAGAGCCTTTTGGAGATGTCTTAGAAGTAGGGTTTGGTTGTGGGTATTCTGCCACCTTTATCCAAGAGTATGCGCCGAGAAGTCATACGATCATCGAATATCATCCTCTTGTTGTTGAAAAAGCCAAAGCCTGGGCTAAAAACTATAAGAACATCACAATTATCCATGACACCTGGCAAGAAGCGATCCATAAACTGGGTGTTTTCGACACCATCTTTTTTGATGACTATCCTCTGCAGAGTGGGGCAGATAGCGCCTATTTAGAGCAAGTGGGGCATGATGCCTCTGAGATTTTACAGCAGGGAAAAAAAACAGTCCAAGAGATCGAAGAGCAGCTCTCTTTTTTAAAAGAGGTTTCTTATGCAGATGAAGATATTGAATATTTCTTTCAGAATTTAATGGAAAGAGAATCCCTTGACAAAACCCATTTTCTTCCTTTCTTTTATGATCTGAAGGTGAAAGGCAATATCAGTGATATGCAATTTGAAAAAGCGATTGCGCGCTTAGAAAAAGAGCGGCTGATTACACCTGAAATTCGTGGAGAATTTTTTGGAAAGATCGAAAAATTAGAGCCTCGAGATCCTTATACTTTTAATGAAAGAGGGGATCGGTTTTTTGAATTTTTAGAAATGTGTCTTAAAGATCATATGAGAATCGGTTCTAGATTTTCTTGTTATTTAGATAGACCTACTTCCAAATATGAAGACACCAAATTTTTCAATCATGTGATCACCAATCCTGCCTTAGATTTCAAAGAGCATGTGATTTCTGTCGATGTACCTAAAAACTGTAAATACTATCCTTATAATCAAGCTTTAGTGATTGTGATCACAAAACGTATGTGATCTGTGTTGTGATGTCTAAAGAAAAACCTTGACGTTTCAAAATAGCTACATCTATCGTGTCATGCAAAACAAGGGAGGAGTTTCTATGACCATACGCCGTACATTCTACAAGTTATTCAGGGGGTTCCTTGCGCTAGGAGTACTCATACATTCTTTAGCTTTTGCTGCCACTGTGGTCAATTATACATATAGTGTAGGTGAAAATAGCCAAAGTCAAGCCGTTCTTTGGATCACAAACGGACAGGGTATTCTTGTAGGGACTGTCATTTTGGATAGTAGTGCTGGCTCTTACGGACGCGCGGTAGCCCTTTCAGGCTCCAATGTATATATTGTTGGACGTGACGCGGCTAATGCCGAGGCAGCTCTTTGGATCACAGGCCTTGATGGTTCTAATGTCCAGATGGTGTTGATGGGTACTGATGCATCTGCAGAGGGAGTGGCTGTTGCTAACAATGTTGTTTATATCGTGGGTAGAAGTGGACCTTCTTCTCATGCTAATCTTTGGATGTACAATCTGAGAAACTCAACGCTAGCATCCTCTGTGACGCTAGCAGTGAATAACCTACAAGCTGCGGCCTTCGATGTAGCTGTCTCTAACTCTCAGGTATATATCACGGGCATTGATGACCCTAATTCTGTGCTCTGGATCACAAATCTTGATGGGTCTAATGTGCGTGAAATCTCGTTAGCTGCGGGAGAGGGATCCTCTGGCATTGCCTTATCAAACGCAGCGGTATATATCGGAGAAGAGAATTATCCCTCGCAATTTTATACCACCAATCTTAGTGGCGGAAATATTCAAACAATCTCCACTTCTGTCACTAATGGGGATTATCAAGCGATTGCACTTTCTAGCGACTTGAATCGTCTCTATCTTCTAGGTATCAATGGGGCTGGCCCTGAGGAAGCGTTTCTGACGATTTTTGATATTGCCTCATCCTTGTATCAAAATCTCTTTAACTTTCCCTCCAATACGACTGGATATGGTATCGCCATCTCTTCTTTAAATGTCTACAGCGTGGGTGTCGACCTTAACAGCAACAACGCTGTTCTATGGGTGAGTGATCTCAACGGGAGTCTTCTCTCCACAACGGTGTTTGGTTCTGGTGCTGCTTATGCAGTGGCTACTCTGGCTGCAACTACACCTGGAGGGAGTCTGTTGGAGTCCCTAAAGCTCTACAGCCCTATTACGCTCTTAAAAGGTGTATATGGTCTCTAAGAAAGATGAGGAGCTCCTCTTAGATACCAGTAGCTATGTCCATAGTTATAAGTCAGATGTTCTCCTTTTTTAATAGACCCAGCAGCGACAAGGATGACATGATAAAGCCCTCCATGAAAGGCTTGGAGGATGGTTAGATTGGGTGTAAAACTATGGTTGATAAATCGGGTCATGTTCCCATACCCTTCTGCATCAATGGAAAGCTGTCTTTCTGTGTGTAAATGAGGATAATGAAAACGGTAATTGCCCATTTTATAGTAAGGAGGATCGCAGCAGAGAAGGCCTGTGTATTCTCCTACAAATATCCCTGCAGGGATCTCTGAGGTGGTGTAGAGACCATAACCTACTTCAGGATGGATCCACTGGACTTTGCTAGGTATTTCTAGACCTAGGTGGAGTTCTTTCTCGTAGAGGGCGCCATAGTGCAAAGCTTCTTGGGGAACAGCTTGCTTTTGACACTGCTCTTTTACAACCGTTTCCAGGGAAGCGTCTTCAAAGACAAGATGAGGTGTATACTTAAAATGATGCTCTTTTTCTAAGGAGGAGATGCTTATAACCATCGTTTTCTTTGGAAGACATAATAAGCAAAGCATCCGATTAAGATGATGAATAAAAAGATAAAGAAAAAGGCATAAGGATTGTTGGCAATAGGGAGTTTGACATTCATCCCATAGATGCTTGCTACCATCGTAGGTAGGCTTAAGATGATGGTTAAAGCTGTCAAAAGCTTAATGGTTTTATTGAGTTGGTTTGTGAAGATGATTTGATAGGAGTCTCTTAAACTTCTGATACTGCGCAAGTTTGTGGAGCATAAATCTTCAGATTGGATGCTGGCATTTAAAAGGTCTTCTAGCAGATCTTGATCTTTTTCATGCAATACAGTGTATTTCCCTGATGTAATCGCTTCTAGAACGGTACGCAAAGGAATGAGTGTTGCAAGATATTGGTTCAGGTTTTCTTCATTCATCGTCAAGCTTGTGATATCTTCACTCTCAATATGATCGATTTCTTTTTCTTGTTTTAACACGCTTGTACGGATTCTTTTAATATGTAGTGTAAAGGCTTGGGTGATTTTCAAGAGAATATAGATTAAAAATTTAGAGTTTTGACAGGTGGTGAGTTTAGGTTTGTGAAGAATGAAATTTTGTACAAGATAGCTTAAGCCTGGACAGATGGTGATGAAGTAGTGTTTGGTTAAAATGATCGTGAAGGTTGTGGTAAAGAGTCCTGCTTCTCTTGAGAGGGTAGGGTGTCTTGCAAAAACTAAAACTTTTTCATCGATTTTTTCGATACGTGGGACTTCATATTTATCTAAACAATCTTGAAGATCTTGCTGCTCTAATCCAATAAGCTTTGAGATAGAGTCAATATCTTGCATGGTGGCATTATCGACATGAATCCAACACCCTTGCTTAGGTTCTTGGATAATGTGAAATTCATCATCGAGATCGTTTTTAGAATAAATCGTCAACATCTATAGTCTCAAAACAGGGAGTTTACACTCAATTTCAACGTAGTGCTAACCTATTTAAATCACAAGATTTTTTTTAAGCTGTTCGAGTTGTTTTTCTAATTCCTCAATTCTTTTAACATATTTTTCAATATTACGCAGATAGACACGATGTTTGTTAAATTCATGAAAAGGTTGCAGTGGAGAGCCTCCATATTGGCCTCCTGTTTTAATACTTTTGCTGACACCTCCACGTGTGGCAATTTGTGTGTAGTCGGCGATCTCCACATGTCCCATAACACCCGCTTGTCCACCAAATACAACATATTTACCTGTTTTAGCTGAACCGGAGATCCCTGTTTGAGCTACAACGATGTTATGTGCTCCTAGGACAACGTTATGACCGATTTGTACAAGGTTATCGATTTTGGTCCCTTTGCTGATATAGGTATGTTTAAATCTTGCGCGATCAACGGTGGTGTTAGCACCGATTTCCACATCATCTTCTAAAACAACATTCCCGAGCTGCTCGATTTTGTGATGATGCCCTTCAGCATCTGTAATATATCCAAACCCACAAGAGCCGATGACGGCGCCTGGCTGTAAAATGACTCTGTTATGCAAGATACACCTTTCTCGGATGACTACTCCTGGATGGATGATGCACTGTTTTCCAATCACAACTTCTGGACCAATGGAGACGTTAGGGTGGATAATAGTCCCTTCTCCCACAACGACACCTTGATCTAAGGTGCTATTAGGGCCTACGGAAACGTCTGAAGCTAGGGATACACTCGGGTGGATAATGCTACTGGGATGGATCCCTTCAAAGGCAGAACGGCTACTCGCTAAGAGAAGATCGGTGATGAGCTGAAAAGTTTTAGAGGGATTATCGGAGATAAGAAAGTTCTTACCTCCAATCGGTGGCATGAGCTTGCTGATGCAGATCACACCTGCCCCCGTGTGATCCAGCCACTCTTTATAACGAGGATTGGCTAAAAAAGAGACATCAGAAGAAGAGGCAGCCTCTAGGCTATTGACCCCACTGACCACATGTTGAGGATTGCCAAAGAGCTCGGCGCCTGTTTTAGCAGCGAGCTCTTCAAGGGTAAAGTCATGAGGCATAGTCTATCCTATGAGCCAGAGGGTTTTGCACTCGATTCTACTTTAGCGACTTCTTTAGTAGACTTTTGTTGTAGGTCATCAAAGGCACGATCCATCTCTGTAATCACGGCATCTGTGATATCAAAATTGTCTCTAAAAGAAAAACAGGCGTCTTTGTTCACAACAAGAGAAAGATTTTTTTCTTTTGCAATCTTATCGGTGGCGCTGTTCACATAAGAAGAAATCGTTTGAATGAGCTTCATATTGGCCTGTTGCATCACCTGATAAAACTGCCCTTGATAACGATCATGTTCTTCTCTTAATGTTTGATATTTTGCTTTTAGCTCTTGCTCAGCATCTGGGGAAAGTCCATCGAGAAAATCGGGATCATTGAATTTGCTTGTGATCTCTGTCAGTTGGTCTTCAATATCTTTAATTAAACTCGCCATTTGATTTTTCATGTTTTCTAAAGATTCTTGCTCTTTTTTGCCTAGCTTGGAATCAGTAATGCAGCTTGTAAAGTTAACAATACCAATCTCATATTTAGCATCGCTTTTATTTTCTTGGTGTTTACTTTCTTGCTTAGAAGAGGATGCATGAGCATGGTTAAGTAGCATGCAGCATGAAAGAACCAAACTTCCATAGAGGCTGTGTTTCATATAATCTCCTTGTCCTGATTCCAATATTTATTGGAAATGTTAAAAATTTAAAACTGCCCACCCATTGCGAAAAAGAATTTTTTAAGAGGGTTACTCCCTGGGTTGATGGGGAACGCATACCCCACAATCACAGGGGATCTTGGGGAAATCTCTAAACGTAAGCCAACACCATAGCTCATAACGACTTTTCCGAAATCAAATTGTTTGTCGCTAATCGAACCACTATCAAAAAACACAAAGGCATCGACGGGTTTATAAATATTTTGTAGATATTCCACAGACCACAAGAAAGAGGACATACCACCTTTTGGCTCATCTTGTTGTGGGACACCATTTTTCTCAAATTTAGGGCCGATTTTCAGAGGTTTATAACCTCTTACAGAGCTGTCACCCCCTAAGAAGAAACGCTCGCTCAAAGGAATGTTATCGAAGTTACCATTCCCTCCAAAAGGATAGATGTATTTGAGATCGAGACGAGTTTTTAACGTCCCTTTTCTCCATACAGGGTAGTAGTAGTTGTTAATGAAAGCAAATCTGAGGAAAGGGAACATCCTTTGAAAAGAAGAATGCCTACGGATACCTGCCAGCTCCGTTTCAAAAATGGAGCGTAGACCACGATGGGGTTTAAAAGCGTTATCGGTAGAATCGTAGTTAATACTGCCTGTCAAACCTGCGACAAGTCCACTGTTTTTCTCTTGCTCTAAGGCTTCTATACCCGCTTGTTTTTTGACATCAATAATGGCGTTGTTGATACGGAACTTCCATCCATGGGTGAGATAAGGAGTGAAGGGGTAGTTGGCATAGAGTTCAAATCCTAGATTTTTAATATCGTAATCTTTGGACTGGAGACGACTTGTAGAATAGGATGTATTAAAACCTACTCTCCAAGGAGTATCTCGGAAATAGGGTGTCATCCAAGAGATGCTATAACTTGATTCTCTTGCGCCCCAGCTGGCTCTTGCATGGGCATATTCTCCACCACCTCGTAGGGCAGAAAGACTTTTCCAAAACTTACCGAGTCCTTTGTAATTAAAATTTGTTTCCGCTAGGTCAAGTCCACCATAAATAGAATCTACTGAGCTAAACCCGAAGAATAAGCTAGCATTACCGGTGGTGGTTTCATCGACTTCAACGATGACATCGCGGTAGTTGGGTCCCAAGGCTGTATCATCTGCAGCTCTCACGGCGTAGACGTTCACTGATTTAAAATACCCCATGGCTTCAAGACGCTGCTGTGTTTCTTTCAGCTTGCGAGAGTCGAAGACTTCCCCTGGAGTAATCCTTGATTCATGTAAAATCACGGTGGTATTGGTTTGAATGTTACCTAACACTCGAATCATTCCAACTTTAAACTGCTCATTTTCTTCAATTTGAAAATGGAGATTATACATAGGCTCTACGTGCACGAGTTGCAGGGTGTACTGCACGTCAGTTTCGATATAGCCTTTGTTGCCATAGAGATCTTTGATCGATTGAATTGTTCTGCGGAGTTTTTCAGGTGAGTAGGTGCCTTCATTATGGATCAGAAGCACTTTTTCAATCTCTTCATTACTAAAAAGGGTGTTGCCAGAGAAGGTGACTTTCCCAAAGTGAAAGATCTGACCCTTGGAAGCTTTGACAAGAATATGGACACCTTGGTCATCATCTGTTGTGGTAATCGTCACCTTAGCATCAGCGTAGCCTTGGTTTTGTAGATAATCAATGATGATCAGTTTATCATGCTCAAGAGCTTCTTCATGATAAATCCCTTTTCCTGTGAGCCATGTGGTGAAAAGGTTGAACTTTTTCGTGTGAATCATCTCTAAAACATCACTTTCTTCAGATTTAGTAAAACCTTCGAAAGCGAGCTCTTTGACTTTTCCTGAGCGACCTTCATCGATTTTGACGATAATATCCATCTCATTTTTGTTAGAGAGGGGAATGATGGTATATTCCAAATGAGCTTCAAAATAGCCCTTTTTAATGTAAAACTCTTTGAGTTTATTAAAAGCACGGTTGAATTCATCCCGGTTAAAGACAGTGCCTGGTGTAATGCCAAGCTCATGTTCTAGAGTGTGTGTTTTGAACTTTTTGTGGATAAATTTGATATTTTTGATCAATGGCTTTTGCCAGATGCGGATCGTAATATAAATCTCTCCATTTTTGACTTCGATAGAAGGTTCTGTGCGATCATATTCTTGAGAGAGAGCCTTTAAATCTTGGTCAAAAGTAATTTGTGAGAAGGGATCTCCCACTTTAGTGCTGAGCTTAGCTAGTACCGGAGAGGGATTGAAAGAGCTTCCAGGAGGAAGGTTTTCCATTTTGATTTTAATGTTAGCGACCTTCTTATGTTCATACGCTTCAATGCTAGGTTGAAGG